>MDSV01207232.1_pt1 | contig 77540 bp, 71 predicted proteins | sample 810851 | NCBI WGS metagenome assembly MDSV01 (sample SAMN05326640, study PRJNA326480) | marine metagenome | isolation source: seawater | place: Atlantic Ocean: North East | collected 2012
ACGAAGGACCAAACTCATATTCGTAGGTACTCCGGAGCGTGTAAGATGCCTCAAGTGGGTGAGTTGTACTAGGTGTAACTAAATCGAGGAGGTTACCAAAGGAATCCTCAAGTCCATCTACAAGAGGATCTTGGGCAGGTGTAAACAGAATTACTGCGACAATGACCAATGCAAAGGCGGCCTTTCTCTGTTCTTTTTTACGGAGGATTAAGCGACGAGGTGCGTCATCTCCACTCAATTGCCGTAGAGCCATTCTTCGTTGGATTTCTGCTGGAGGAGGGGGGGCAGTCGCTTGTTTACGCCTCCCCGGAGCTGCACCCTTAATCGCCTTACGACTCGGACGGCGTCCAGTCGAAGATCCCGCATGAGGTTCGCTCCCGGAAGGAGATATTCTCGCCTGTAGACCGCTCGTACCAGAGGTAACACGGCCACAGGTCTCGCAGATGATGAACCGGCCCGACATCGGAGCACGACAGTGAGGACAGCGGGGCATCCTTTGAAACTCAGCGAACCGATTCATGAACCTTGAGCAAGCAATCCCTAATTCTGGCTCATTCCTCTTCGATACCTGAATGGCCAAGTTTCCGATTCTTGAGCATTCGTCGTTCTACTCTAAGTTGCAATGGAGTAAGGCTACTTGGGAGCCAGCGATTGTTAGCCCGTGCATCGAGCCACAATGCAAGAGCTAAGCCAAAACCAAGAGCTATGGGGCTGACGAGTACTGCGAGATAGATGCAAAGGCGAACTGAAGCACGACCTGCACCTGTAAGGACAAGGGGTGTGAATCGTTCCTTGTGACGTGCAAGCGCACCTTGAGCACTACCAAGAGGTGCGAAGGTAAAGCCAGCAGCTACGCCAATTAAGATTGAGACAACAATTGTATCTACACCGAATCCATGAACATCTGAACCAATAGAAGCAAGGGCTGGATCGAAAATCCGGACAGCAGCAACAGCAGTCGTCATTGCTGCACTACCAATACCGAATGCATAACCGGTTGTTGTCGCAGCAGAGGCAACCTTTCGCTCCGACCTTGAACAGAGATAGACACAAAGGGCGCCCTCAGCCCATCCAGCAAGCAGCAACAACGCACCCATCTCCACGAGATATATCGAGTCCTGAGCTAGATCCTCATACATACGTCGGAATACCCAGATGTCTAGAGCAGATGCGAGAATAGCCCCACCGATGAAGCCGATTATTAGGGCCTTGTAAGCTTGTGAGAGATCCTGAATCGGCGTGTAACGCCGCATGCCACGAGCCCATGCCATAGTGAATGTAATCAGTCCGATGAGCATCGCAACTTGGAACTGCCATTGTGGCAATTCCGTCACTTCCATAGTCCATCCAGTGGCTCCTCTGTGAAATATCCGCCGCATTACGTTGGTTCAAGAAGTGGGTTCCACTCGATGCAACATGGTGCGGCTCCTACTCTTCGGTGGTAAAGGCGGCGTCGGAAAGACGACGATGGCTGCTGCGACTGCCGTATGGTTGGCCGATTCAGGCCTCCGTACACTACTGATATCAAGTGACCCAGCACACTCAACTTCAGATTCCTTAGAAGTAACACTCGGCCCTAAACCCACACCCGTTCCAGGAGTACCAAATCTTGAGGGGCTCGAACTAGATCCTGAAATGGGAGCATCTGCATTGATGCCAATGCTGAATCAAGCAATGGGAGGGGCAACAGGCGGCCCACTCGGGGCGATTCTTGGCCAAGATACTGTAGATGGTATCAAGAATGAAGCAGATTCGATGGATGCTTCAGACCTAATGCTTCCAGGAATGGATGAAGCAATGGCATTTGAGACAATTCTTCGACATGTAGAGAATCCTCGACATGATGTCGTAGTTTTCGATACTGCCCCAACAGGCCACACGCTTCGATTCCTTGGACTACCTGAGATTCTAGATGGCTGGACTGACAGGATACTTAGGCTGATGCGTATGACAGGAGGAATTCGAGCTATGCTAATGGGCGGCTCAAAAGAAAAAGAAATTCGAGGAGAAATCGAAAGGTTCCAGAGGCGTGTACGTCATGTTCGTAGGATTATGGCGGACGATACTGTAACCACCTTCTCTTTAGTAACTATACCAGAGAGAATGGCAGTTTCTGAGTCAATTCGTGCGGCTGATGCTCTCGCAGAGTATCGGATTCTTGTCGATCGTATCCTCGTGAACCGTTGTACACCAAACTTGGATCATCCTTTCCTTCAGAGTCGACGTGATATCGAACAAGCCTACCTTGCTGAACTGAAAGATCGCTACGAAGGGCTTAGTATCCACACTGTACCACTGGAATCCTCAGATATTCATGGCCTCGATCATCTGAGGCGTGTGGGAAGTCACCTATTGGGTGCTGCCGAACCCACCAATCCTAGTTCCACAGAGTTGCGAATTGGGACACCGATGTACTTTGAGGTCATACGTTCCGAAGTGCGGGAAGAATCTGATGATGGTACGACCTATACCCTCCACCTCCCCGGTGCCGATCGTAGTGAAATGGGTTTGAGAGGCGAAGACGGAATCTTGTATATCTCCTTGAACGGTCAAGAGAAGAGCCTGAATATTGGGAGGGATTTCGATTCTAACTCCGTCCAAGCACAGTTCAACGGTGATTTACTCTCCGTCCACATCCCACGTTAATGTGTAAGGAGAGCCGTTGGCTTCAAACCGAACCGGCTCCACGTAGACCCATGGCTCTTGAGGGACTCAGACGTGGCATCCAAGGTGCGTTGGGTCGACTTCGCGGTAAGCGGACTATCGATGAAGAAGAACTCCGTGCGATGGTCAGAGACCTCCGGAGAGCCCTTCTAGCCGCTGATTTCAACGTCCGTCAGACGAAAGAAATCACCGACCGCCTTGAACGTCGGATGAAGGAAGACGAACCTCGACCAGGCGTCACCCTACAGACCCATGCAATGAACATCATCTACATGGAACTCGTTCGAATGCTTGGTGCTCCAAAGGAGATTATCCCGTTCAATCAGCGTGTACTAATGGTCGGACTTTATGGGCAAGGGAAGACTACTACCACTGCCAAAATGGCTGCATGGTGGAAACGCAAGCATAAGTTGGATATCGGCGTGATTGAGGCAGATGTACATCGACCAGGCGCTTACGCTCAACTCTGTCAACTCCTCGAACCTCATGGGATTGATGTATATGGGGAACCGGAAAACCCCAATGCTGCTTCGATAGTCAAGAATGGGATCGAATCCCTCGGTAACAAGGATGTGCTAATTGTTGACACCGCAGGCCGGGACCAATTAGACGAAGACCTCCAGGCTGAACTTCTCGACATCGCTGACCTCGTGAAGGCGACCGAAACTCTGCTTGTAATCGATGCTCAAGTCGGCCAGGCAGCAGGTCCAGTCGCTGCTAAATTCCACGAGCTTGTCGGCGTCAGTGGTGTCATCGTCACGAAGATGGATGGCACCGCTCGTGGCGGTGGAGCATTGTCTGCTGTCGCAACTACCGGATCTCCTATCGTCTTTATCGGCGAAGGTGAACGCGTTGAAGATCTTGAGAAGTTTGAGGGAGACCGTTTCATCTCTCGGCTCCTTGGAATGGGTGACATTCAGGGCTTGATTGACCTCGCACCAGGAGATTTAGACCAAGAGGAGGCAATGCGCCTAACTGAAAGGCTCATGTCTGGGCGATTCTCACTAAATGATATGTCCCAACAGATGGAGATGATGTCGAAAATTGGTACTGTTGACCGTATCCTTTCACATCTGCCATCTGGTATGTTCGGGGGCCTTGGAGCCATGGGGCGTGCACAAAAAGAGCAAATGCAAGGGAACTTGGAGCGCTTCAAAGTCATCATGGATTCCATGACATCCCATGAGAAGGACGAACCCCAGGTTTTGAAGGCGGAGCGCATTAGGCGTATCGCAAAGGGATCGGGGGTCAACGAAAAGGATGTACGTGAGCTTCTAGCCCAATGGAATCGTAGCCGTAAAATGATGAAAGGAATTCGAGGTAATCGCCAATTGCGCAAGCAGATGAAATCTATGATGGGCGACGATACAGACTTCGAACTACCTATGTGAGGGAGTCGAATGCGTCACTTTGCTATTGTAGGACATCGAGCACCATCCTCCGGCCCCATAAATCTCAACGATCTTTCGGGTTCAGGTGGACGAATGGACGTTCTCGCTCGTGCAACATCATCTGCACTCTTTCTATCACACAGTATTCGAGAAGACACCACAATTACTCTACACCTTATGGGTGGACCTGGAGTCCCCCGGAGAATTCGATTCAATGGAGCCACTGTCAAAGGTCTACACGTCGATGAACGGGCCATTGGAGGCCGCATCAGATCTGTAATCTCCGACCCAGTACCTGCTCGTGGTCAATGGGTCAACCATGGACCGGGAATTGAGCATTCAGGAGGTGACCTAGAAACCACATTGAGTGAATGGCAAGAGGCAGATATCAAGTCCCATGTACTCTCAAAAGAAGCACCTCGGCTTGTCAAAGAGAATGATTTGTGTGAATTGGGTTTTATCCTCAGCGATGATCGCCCTTTCAATCCAGATGAGGAGAAAATCATAGCCGAACTCCCTTGTTGTTCATTAGGAGACCAATGGTTGCAAGGTCACATCGCCATTGCGATAGTTCATCACATTCTAGATTGAGAGGGGCCTGAATGAACGAGGATAACTCAAAGCGTATCTGGGCCTACATGCAGAAAGCGGGTGACCGGTTAGCCGGAAAACTTCCACCCTCAAGACACCATCCAAAGGGAAGAAACCCCTATGCCCACATTGCTATCTGTGTTCGATCGAAATTTGGGATGACCTACAAGGAGATTCCAGATGAACGAATCGATGAAGTCATCGAATACATCGAACACTTGGTTCAAAATCCATCATAACCAGATTATACGCGTGAACCATTATCGGGATGAGAACTCCCAATCATCCGCATGTCTAGGCTTCAACCATCGTCCTCGGAATTTACTTTTTGAAAGATTATTTACTAACCCCTCAATTTCAGAAGATGGGACTTCGATGACACTGATTTTATCGAGAACATCAATTCGCCCAATCATATTTCCATCCAATCCGCCTTCATTGCAAATGGCACCAACTAGGTCCTTCGGGCGAACACGGTCCATCTTGCCAACAGCAAGGGCTAGGGCAGTTGAACCGGCATTCTTTGACTGACTACCATCAGTATCGTGAACTAACATTCCAATAGCTGCTAAAGCAATATCTTCTACAGTAAGATCCGTTGCTAGGGCGGCCTTTAAGGTCGATTTCGCTAATTCACTAGGCTCATTCTCAAGCATATCTTCCACTAAACGAAGAGTTTGCAGTTCTTCTGCTTCCATCGCAGTTGGGGGTGGCTCCTTGTCCAATTCTCCTGCGACTTTCTTTAGCATTCCAATTCGTCGACTTACACCCTTTGAGACCAATAAGATGCTCTTTCCGTGACGACCTGCCCTTCCCGTGCGTCCAACTCTATGGACATATACTTCAGAATTCTGAGGCATATCATCCTGAATTACTAGATCCACTGCCTCGACATCAAGTCCTCTTGCTGCAACATCTGTTGCGACAAGTAGATTGCTCATACCTTCCCGAAATCGCCTCATTACATTGTCCCGATGCTTTTGTTGATACCCTCCATGAAGTGGTTCGGCACCCATATGGGACAATTCTTTGGCTAGTTCTTCAGTTCGATTTCGAGTTTTACAGAATACAATGCATGCTTCTGGATCATACCTAATCAAAAGCCGTTCAATGGCTTGAGCACGACTTTTTTTGGGCATAATTAACACAGATTGAGTAACTGTGTCAGCAACCTTTGAACGGCCTCCACCTACACTCACTTCAACCGGATCCCGTAGAGCATTTTTGGCTAACTTCTCAACAGCTTTGGGCATTGTAGCGGCTAGAAGTAATGTTTGACGCTCTCGAGGCATAACTCTGGTAATTCGATTCAAGTCATCAGAGAATCCCATACTCAACATTTCATCGGCTTCATCAAGAACGAATATTTCGACATCATCCAGGAGCACAGTACCTTGATCGATGTGATCACATAACCTACCTGGCGTTGCTACAATATTCGATTCAGGTTTTCTTTTCAAAGACCTCTTCTGATCTCGAAATGGAGCACCTCCAATCAAGCATACAATAGGAGTAGTCCCACCGCACATCCGATCTAAATCAGATTGTACCTGTAATGCTAATTCTCTAGTAGGTGCGAGAACTAGTGAGCGCACTCCTGATTGAAGAATTGGAATTCCATATGCTGCGGTCTTTCCAGTTCCTGTTTGCGCGGTTGCCAGAATATCTCGGCCCTCAAGTGCAGGAGGGATCACTTTCTGTTGAACTGGAGTCATAATCTCAAAACCCATTTCTTCAATGGACTGAGCTATTCTGGGTTTCAAACCCAATGTGTCAAATCTATTATTTTCAACCATCCAGGTAACCTCCCGGCTCACCCGGACATCCTTTCCGCCATGCTCCTGCTATTTGGACCCCATCTAATCACACAGGCGATACTAGTCAACTTATTTGCAAATTACAATCAGACATGTACATGCGCACCCGCCGTAGTGTCGTTGAGATTGTTCCCACTCATACAGTTCGGGAAGGAGGCGGATTCAAGGTCCGTCGACCTTACAGAATGGGAAGAGTATTGAGTCCATTTCTGTTAATTGACGAAATGGGGCCTGTAAATTACGGTCCAGGTGAAGCAGTAGGAGCCCCATGGCACCCGCATCGTGGATTCGAAACAGTGACCTATCTTTTGGATGGGAGAATGAGGCATGAAGACAGTGCAGGAAACAGCGGAGAGTTGAATCCGGGTGACGTTCAGTGGATGACTGCTGGTCGAGGAATTATCCATTGCGAAGAACCACATGAAGAGTTTCAGAAAACAGGTGGACGAACGCATGGTTTCCAAATCTGGGTCAATCTTCCTGCAGAACACAAGATGATGAATCCAAGGTATCAGGAGGTTCCAGCTGCAGAATCACCTACAATCGAAGAAGGAGGGGTATGGGCACGCGTCATTGCAGGCGAATCCATGGGTACAACATCATCGATTGATACTGTGATACCAATTTCACTAATTCACATCAAGATGGAAGAAGGAACCCGATTGGTTCAGAAATTCGAACCTCACCTGAATGGGATGATCTATGTTTTTTCTGGTAAGATTACAATTGCCAATGAACTTCGTATGAAAACCCATCCTCAAACCTTTGGCCTAGGCACCAATCAACAAATTAGAGACGGTGAGTTAGCACTCCTTTCTGAGGGAGATGAAATCATAATCGACGCGGATGCATCATCTGAATTTCTAATTCTTGCAGGACCTGAATTGAATGAACCAATAGCACGCCATGGACCATTTGTGATGAATACAAGAGAAGAGATCAGGCAAGCATTTTTGGATTATCAAAACGGCACGTTCGTGGATTGAATCATAATCAACAACAGTAATAATCAAATCCACCTTGGTAGCCCATCTGATCCAGGGGTGTTTGCTTGGTTCAAAGCCCTGTCACCGACATTTAACGGATGGAGTTGCGGCCAAGATGCAAGACAAGTCAGACTCGCATGACCCTTCGAGAGTGAATCACTTGCTGCACCCTCAATATCGTCGTCTTCAATCGCAAGACTGCCCACACGAAGCGATTTAGATTCTCCATCCACGTGGATATTACAGGCCCCAGTGTACCAACGTGCACCAACAGTGGAAGCCTGCATCCTCCCGGTACAGTTCTCAGGAATATTGAGATTGAGATAGATTTCACCTTGGCCAAACATTCTACCTAAGGTAGAATCTTCATCATCGAAATCGATTGATGCATCGCTTCTTCTAGGTCGCCGGTACTCCTTTCCACCAGCCAATGCATACTTCAGAACTGCCTCTGCAAGATCAGATGTCAAACGAATCGCCATTGTGGGGTCAACGGATGGATCATGTTTCGCTATACTGCTGGCGATCGAAGGAAGGCCATACAGTGAGGCCTCCCTTGCAGCGGCAACTGTGCCAGAATGGAGAAGATCGACGCTCATATTAGGACCGACATTGATTCCACTAATACAGAGATCCGGCTTCGGGTCACCATTATGTTCAATGTATCCATCAATAGCGAGTATGATACAGTCACAGGGAGTTCCATCTATCTCATGAATCGATGGCATAGGATGTTCAGAATCAAGATTCATTCTATTCAGAAGATCATTACGTTTGTTCGTCTCGACATCCTTCCGAAGCGTGAGTGCCATAGAACGACCTGACTGATCATTCATCGGAGCATAGAGGAGGATATGATGGCCTCTTCGTTGCAATTCCGAAGCTAAACCAAGAATATAGGGGGATTCAACACCGTCATCGTTGCAAAGAAGTATTACGGCCATACACTGCCGTGAAGGGCATACTTCATCATTCTTCGGCGTCAACACTAATCTTCTGTCCTGTAGCAGTGGTGACACCATAGATACCGAGAAGGATTAGTCCGCCTCCAAACCATGTCCATGGATCAGGTGCTGTTGCTGTACCTAGAATCATGCCAATAACCGTCCCAAGAATCGGCTCAATCATTACAGATACAGAGATTACAACAGGTGAAATCCAACGTAGAACTGCATTGATACCTGTGTGTCCCACCAATCCTGGCCCAATCGCGAGGTAGAGAACTGCAGGAAGCCAAATCGGATTCACCCATCCAAAGACGGAGAGATCTGTATCTGCGCCTGAGACGGCTGTTCCTTCGATACCCATCGAAGCAATCGTTAGCAAGATAGCACCGATAGCAGTCACTGGAAAGGCATAGACAAACAGAGGCATCCAAGTTCGAAGGGTTCGACCTGCAGCAAGATAACCTACGATTGCAATTGCTCCACCAAAAGCGGCTAGATCCCCAATTAATGTGACTTCACCATCACCTCCTGCTCCAATGAGCGTGAAAGCAACTCCAATGAATCCAATTACTGCGCCAAAGGATTGGCGCGCCTGTAGTGGGCGCCCCAATAGGGCAAGTCCGATAACGAAAACGAGTGGATGGGCAGTCACAAACAGGAGAGAATGAGTCAGTGTGGTATGATCTAGTGACCAAACCCAGAGACCAAAATGGAGGAAAAGGCATACTCCGCTGCCAATCAGGATGCAAATATTTCTTTGTTCAGTAAACCTCTGTCGTGATTCTTCATCCATGTTCCTCCATTGCATGATTGCGAATGGTAGCAAAAGAGCAGATGTTGCCTGCAACCTCCAAGAAGCTTTCAAGATTGGAGGGACTCCTTCGATAATCTGCAGAACAGCACCTGCACTCGAGACCGCAACCAACGCAGCTCCAAGGATGAGCCATGCATGTAGAGGAACCGCGCTGCGGGTCATCCGATGAATCCTCACTCAACGATATCCGCATTCATCACGTCATCATCCTTGCCACCGAATGAGATTACACCCGCCCGGGCAAAGAGAGCAACTACACCTGCTGCCAACAGGATGTTTGCCACAACAAATCCAGCAAGTCTTGCCATCGGATACCAACTCAGGACCTGCATCGGAACAGTACAGGTGATTGATTCTTCAGATATACTGGAACATATCGGTTCATCTGGATTCGCTGCATTTTCAGACTCTGCCCAAGCAACCGCTGCACTCCATTCAGCATCTCCTTCGTACTCACCTAGAATCAAATCATCGAGATAGCCATCCGTCCAAGTATCCTCGGTGTAGGTTTCCTCAACTGTGAGTTCGTCGGCAACAGCAAACATCGCTGCTTCCACACCGAAGAAGGCCTCACCAGTCAATGCACCAGCTGCTACCATGAAGGTCATCAACAGCATCAGAGCGCGCTTCTGTTCGGCCTTGGCCGAACCTTCCTTCTCCCGAACTTCCTCTACGACCGGCTTGAGAGATTTATCCTCCCAGCGGTCACGGAGTCCACCACCGATTAGCATTGGTAGAGTATAGGGGGTGGGAAGATACATGCCTAGGCCGAATGCTGTACCCATACCAGTGGCCCATTCTGCAAAGGCACCAAGGAGCATTCCTAGGAATAGTGCTCCCCAATCACCTTGACCCTGATAGAGGACGATGGTGAATGAGGCGAAGGCATTAGCCTGAGGAGCTAATAGTTCGATCTTACCGTTAGCGAGAAGATCTGACAGGAAGATAGCGACTGCAGCACCGAGGATAGCGCCTGGAACGACGCCCATGATATTCCCCTTTGAGATGTGATACGGTCTATTTCCAATGTACAGGCTGTTCTTGTAATCAGCAACGACTGTTCCTGACATCGAGATTGCGCTACCGAAAACAGTAGTTCCGACGAGTGCCATAAGCACCGCTTCTTCCTTGGCGAGACCGAGTGGCTCACCTAGGTAGAGGAAAGTTAGCAATAACATGAGTAGCACGATGAAAGATGTGCCACTAACCGGTTCGATTCCGGTTTCACCCATCACACGGACTGCAATAGCACCGAGAAGGAAGGTCGTCAGAATGAGTACGAGTGCGAAGATGATTGCTGCAAGTATCGGGAATCCGCCCAAGGCGAAGATGAGAATCATCGCGAAGAAGGCAATAATCATGAAAATCGGGATATGCATTAGTGGCCACTCGTACCAGCCCTTTCCTTCGATGTACTCTTCGCTCTTCTCTCCACCGAATGCCTTGCGGATATCGCCGAAGATATTGATGAATGTCGGTGCCATCTTGAGAAGTCCCAACAGTCCACCACCAAGGATCGCACCAATCGCAATCGTCCTAATTATGGTGAGATACGCCTTCCACTGAAGCATAGGATAAATCGGGTTACTCGATGTATCCGCATAGGTGCTCAAACGCACGTGGTCTCCTATGGTAGCGTCGTATACGGGGACATCCACCATGACAGCAATAGGGATGAGATAGAACCAAGCAATGAGTGAACCGAGGTTCACAAGGAGGGCTGGTCGGAACTTCATGAACCAGCCAATTGCGAAGAGGGTCGGACTCAACTCGAAACCGATGAAAGTGTACGAGAAAGGATTCGTCTTGCTATAGGTAGTAATTCCGTTAAAAGGAGCATGCGACATCGATTCGCCGCCAGTCCATGAGTTCTGCAAGGAAGATGGCTGATGGAACCAACGCTCAGTGTAAACTGATGCTAGACCCCACTTCTCACCGCTAAGAAGGCCCACGAACCAATCCATGATACTACCCGGGGCAGATGCTACCTTTCGGGCCCAGAGTAGTGGATAGTCAATCAAAGCCATGAAGCCCATTGTGATAACTGTCCATACTCCGACGGTCTTGAGCGACTCGCGTGCTGACTCTGCAGCGCCAGCATTGACATCCGTCGCAATATCGAGTAGTTTGAGAGTAGCCTCGAAGCCAGGCATTGGCAGAGGATCTTCAACGAGCCAGACACGTCTGAAGATGATGAAATACATCACACCAAGAAAACCAGCGAACATCGAAGCGATGATACCGATGAAAGCAAGTTGCATTACATCAGGTTCCTGAATAAGATGGACAAGCGTTCCATCATCACCTAGAATCTTGTAGTTGTCACTGTAAGCAAGTAGGAAAATTGCGGGAAATGTGAATATGAATCCTGTCGATGCATGTGTTGCACCTGTTGTTGCACTCGTTGAGATATTAACTTCGGAAGGTGACCATTTCAGAGCCATGCCTAGAAGGTATGCGACATACCAAGCGGCAGATACTGCAAGACCAATTTTGAGGCCGATATAGGCAGTAACACCGCTGAATACAGCTCCAATTAGAATTCCAATGAGAATCTTCGATGTAGACCAGTGTGATATCTCAAATCCTTCCTCAATATTCTTCTCTTCGAGGTACTGTTCCAGAATCCCAGTATTGAGGTTGTTATACATATTTTCGTCAAGCCAAGTAAGGCTTCCTTCCTCAATCGCCTTGATTCCCTTAGCTGTGACTGGGCGACGATAGACAGAGCGGGGGACGTCCGACATCACACAACCTCAGGTTGTGGTCCGTGGATTCCCCGTTTATACTTCACCCGAGTCAGAGGGATTCTTCATCCAATCGTTTTCGCATAGTTCGGATGATGGTATTGTATCCCAATTCACCGTACATCATTGATGCTGCACCATTACTTGCGTAAACTTGCAATCGAACTTCAGTAGCTCCATCAAGCATAGCTCGCTCTTCGGAGGCTTTCACTAGATGGCGAGCGATACCCCGACGGCGATGTGAAGGTTCGACCCAAACATCAGCGATATTCCAAACAGTGCCAGAATGATCCAACATGTTGAGATCTGGAGAAACAGTAGCGATACCCACGATGGATTCTGATTCAAGAGCCACAATGATACGATGATCGAGAATTAGACGTCGAAGGAAGTTCCGTATATCCTCGATGTCCATTGATCCGATGTCAAGACGCGGATCATGGGCACTCTGATCGGAAACCAACTGAGACCAGGCATAGATACACCCGTCAAGATGTTGGATTAGAGCAGGGTGGACCTCAACGAATGGCTCATCGGTCGTGGCGACCACAACGAGTCCCCATCAGTGATCGCGAGTGATGCGATAGCGGCCAAGTGCTTCCATCCACTGTATTTCGCCACCTGACTCAAGTGTCAACTCGTCATCCTTGGGAAGTATGAGTGACTCGTAGGTCTTGTTGTCCATCGCATGGACCTCATTTCCTTGGATGTGAGTAATTATTGCAGAACCCTTCTCGATTACAGGCACCTGGATATTATCAGTTACAGTACCAACGTGACTGCGTTTCTGACCACTGAATATGTCCTCAAGCTCAAGGCGCGCCTTAGCACTCCCGTGCTTTCCTGGCTTTGACTTGGAGATGCTTAGAATCTTGTAGGCGTTCTCATCAACGGCGACGTATCGTCCAACCTTGAGAGTTCGAATCTCAACACGTGTTGTGCCGGGCATGACTTCGCCTCGGTTGGACGCTATATCAGCCTTGCCAGAAAATCGAGATGATAAGAAACATAGAATGCTTCAGCCTAACGACTCAAATCCGCTCAAAAAACGGCCCTAATGGACTCACTTCTGCTGCTGGATTGGAAGGCCGTTGCCGTCCTTGAAGTTTCCAGTGATTGCCATGATTAGGTCAATCAATGCCCAGATTCCACATCCTCCGACAGTGATGAGCTTCAAAATGCCCGTCATCGTCTTTCCTGTGTAGAAGTGATCTACACCGAGTGCGCCGAGAAAGAAACTCAGTAGTACAGTCGTTAGCCAGTCTTTGTCCGAAACTCCGCCCTGCATTGGTGCTGCAGCGCCTTCCATTGGTTGTGCCATAGCCTTAACCTGAATCAGAAGCATATATCCATTGTCCCTGATGGAGTCATAATAATGAAGATTACAAAAGGCGCAATCGAATTGGCAGTCACTGGAGGCGCTCTAGCGACCTCCATCATCCTACCACACGGTGAAGTGGATGGGCTGCGACTCTGCCCCTGGTACCACCTCACTGGAGTCGAGTGCCCGTTCTGCGGCATGACCCGTGGATTTGTTGCAATCAGTCATTTCGATCTTGAAGCGGCTCTCAACTTGAACCTCGGAAGTCCACTAATTTATGGCGCATTCTTAGCAATCTTCGGTCGCTCTTTATGGGCATGGAGAAATGGGCAATTTAACGACCCCCCGCCTTTATCGGAGAAAATTACCAAGCCATGGCTTGTAGCTAGCATAGGGATATTCGGATGGATGCTCTATATCCGCTGGATTCAGCCGATTCTACCCTAATCAATCTCGCATAAGGACGCCGTTAGCATCCATAGGATATTGCGACGTAAAGAGCATGATACACTCAATAATCGCCCATATTGCAGGAATGAATGCTAAAATCCCAAGTGTAAATACAGAAATCAAAAGTTGGGCTAGTCCTCGACTTGTATGCCCAATGTAGAAATTGTGGACGCCAAGCCAACCGACGAAAATCCCAAGGAGGAGATATGCCATCTTTGACTTCTGCATCATATGACTCTGCATGACAGCAGGATTAGCAATTTGTTGCATCGCAGAGTTATACTGCGCCTGTGCATTTGGGTACTGCTGTTGTTGAACATTCGGATTAGGCTGCTGGGTAAATGTATGCTGTTGAGGGGCGCCGCCGGGCTGCATGAACATGCTGTGAAGTCAATAGGTATAGAATCCCTCGCCAGATTTGCGACCAAGTTTACCTTGTTCAACCATCTCGATTAGGAGAGGAGCCGGCGCATACTTATCATCACCAAATCCCTTGTGAAGAACGCGCATAATGTGGAGCACTGTATCGTTGCCAATAAGATCCGAGAGTGCGAGAGGACCGATGGGGTGGTTCATCCCGAGTTTCATAATACCATCAATCGCCTCAGGTTCTGCTACACCCTCCTGAAGGGTGAGGATAGCTTCGTTGATCATTGGACAGAGAATTCGATTAGAGACAAAACCTGGGCTATCGTTACACATCAACGGCGTCTTACCCATCTTCTCTGCAGCAGAAAGAACTGCTTCAGTAACCTCATTCGAGGTATCGCTTCCATTGATTACCTCGACTAGTTTCATCACTGGAACTGGATTCATGAAATGCATCCCAATCACTTTGTCAGGGCGGGAGGTTTTCTCTGCAATCGCATTGATACTGATACTGCTTGTGTTTGTTGCAAGAATCGCAGACGGCTTACAAATGACGTCGAGATCTTGGAATGCACTGAACTTAATCTCTGGAATTTCTGGAATCGCTTCCACCACAAGGTCTGCATCAGCGCATGCACTACGTTCCGTAGCCGTATCAATTCGCGATAGCGCAGAATCCGCGTCTTCCTGGGAAATGCGCTCCTTGGAGACAAGACGGTTCAGGGACTTCTGAATCGCTGCGATGCCGCGATCGACATACTCCTGTTCAATATCAACCATCACTACATTGTAGCCTGCAACTGCTGCCACCTGAGCGATTCCATTTCCCATCTGTCCTGCGCCAAGCACGCCGATTGTCGTGATCATCATGACATAAGACCAATGTATCCGGGACTTCAATCCTCGGTTGATGAAGAGGCAGAATCGCTCTCGTCATCGAATTCTTGATTCACCCATTCAGAACCTAATTTTTCTACACTTGGTCGATTCCTAGCAAGTATGACTGTCATCCCGGTGATGGAAATAAGCAGGACCCCCACAAGAATTGAATTGGACAATGTTCCGACTGTGAACATCCCCTCAGACGTAGTTGCTTCTCTGCCTTGAATCTCCGTATCGATACTATGTGACCTCTCATTTCCAGCTTCATCTACAAGGATGAGCACCATGCTCCAACGACCTTCCACTGGCTCCGATAAGGGGAATTCTTGGCTGCCGTTCCATGTCCCAATTCCAGTGAAACTTTCTTTGTAAACTCCCTCATGCATGAACTCAACAGTCCAATAATCAACATCGTCATCAACAAGTGCTGCAGCACCTACTAGATTGCAAATTGTACCAGGAGTATCCCCGACAACCCGGGTGGGCTCTCTCGGATTACACTCGTCAATCTCCCATCCGAGAAGGGCTTCAGGTGCAGTAAGATCAAGTTCAATCATACGATCCAATCGAGCAATATTTCCTGAAGTGTCGACTGAACGGATGACAACAGGATAAGAGCCATCGAAGTTATCCAAGATTAACTCAATGGTATAACGGCCAAATTCATCACAATCCCCAATCCTCTCGATGCCAGATGCATCGATTCGCACTAGAAGACCTGACTCGCACCCTCCTGTCATAATTACAACTGGGTTGTTCACAAGAAGTTCATTCCCAAGAATATCCGATGTGAGTCTCGGAGCAGTAGTATCGAGAATGACTTCGAGTTCGAATCTAACGATGCTATCCACCGCCTCCACATCGACAAGAAGACGATTTGGACCTTCGACCAAGGATACTGTTGTTGATTCTGAGATGCCCTTTCCAGGGTGAGGAATGGTTGCCCAATCGGTCATTGATTCAAGATGTGTCCATACTGCGTTCTGCCCCCACCCACGTAACACATCAAAAGTAACAGATGAAGATGGGACGGTTGTACCGTTCCAATCTGCGATGACCTGAGGTTCAAACTCAGCAGGATCGAGAAGAACGGTACGACACGATAGTGCGAGATTCGGATGTTCTGTGACTACTGTCCTGTCATACGCAGAGATACAGAACGTATGGTTACCCGTTCGTCCGAACTGGATAGATTCCGACAATGAAGAGCCTGCGGATTGAGTTACATACTCACCATTCATCGTTAATCGATGATCTGTCCATTCGCCAAAAGATGCGCTGATGACCATACTTGTCCGGTCCCAGACAGGTTCGAAACCAACCCATTCAATGACTGGAGATAAACGATCAACATCGATGAATGACTCCTCAAAACCATGGTGACCTGCGAAATCAATAACATCGAACCGGACCCCGTAAATCCCATCAATCTCATCGCTAAAATCCACTCTCATTACGACATTGCTTCGATGTGATATTTGACTCTCCACAGGCTCAGGTAACCACGCAGTTCCATTAGTAGTCGGCCACGCTTGCGAGAAAGATAGATTACACATCTCATCCAAATCGGAACCATTCGGATGAGTCAGCGTTAAACATACACTGGCTGTATCATTCGGCACCTCGATTACAACATCAACAATACTAGCATTCACACCGAGCTGCATCTGAGACGTATCCACAAGCTGGATACCATTCGGTTCGATAGGTATCACCCCTTCAAGGGTAATCGCATCGCGAGCCTCCCCCTCCGAGCCAGGTGGATGTGGGTCATACACCATCTGATGCTTCAATCGATTCCAGTTCCCTGCAGCATCAATTACAGCAATCTCGAAACGATTCTGTTGTATCCAATCAAGCCCATTTTCCGTCATAGTCCAATTCGAAGGAGATAAATCCAAGATCAGAGGAATCTCCCCATTCTCATCAGGATGGTGCAATGTACCATTGACCCAAACAATGGAACCAGGCTCAGTCAAAATTACTACATCATCAACTGTCGAATGATTAGTGATTGTACGCCAATTGTTCAAGGCAAGCAAAGGTGCAGTAACATCGTACTCTACATGGAAAGAAGCCTGATCCAAACGATTCGTAACATCGAGTAAGACGACCTCGTATGCATACCAACCCTCATTCTCAGGCACAGTGCCGTTAATCCATACAGATCGATAGGTCTCATTAAGCAACACATTTCGAGACATATTGGATTCATTTCCTGTTCCATTGACCATTGTGAAAAAGTGAGTGCTACGATCGACGATAGTTCCGTTCGCAAATTCACATTCGACATTATAGAACCATATTCCATCACCCCAAGAGAGCCCATTTGTAGCCAATTGATTTGTGTGAGAGAAATTCCAATCAAGCCCTGTGAGGTTCAATCCCGAATCAAGGTCGAGAAGATGTAATGCAAGAGGTATAGTCGAGTTGGTTCTCGTCCCATTGACTGGCGTTGGGACATGGAATTCCACACTCGGAGGGGATTGAATCAAATCGTAAGTATACACAAGACGAATCTCCGCCCCACCTGCCAGTTCAAGGTCAATATACCCCGTCCAATGGCCTGAGTCCCAGGGCCGTATTAGAGAGAGGTTGAGTTCCCATGCTGCAACGGGAGTTTCACCAGCAATCTCCAGAGACCCATTTGGCCAATTCGCTGTAATCTGAGATTGATTCATCTCCGTGATATTTGACACCTGAAGACCAGTATTCGTTGCCTCGGGAACCATGTCAATGTCAAGACTAAACGTTCCGCTTCCGTTACCTACATCGAAACCGTGCACTGCTACAAACCAGAGGCCATCACCTGGATTATCGAGAGATACTGATTCATCGGAATTCCAATTACCAGAGGACCCCTTCTCCTCGTTACCGAAATCCATCACACCGTTCCCGTTGATGTCTTGACCGATATATAGGTCAAGATCAGGTATGGTCGTCGAAGATGTGCTGATGGTTATCTCTGCGATATCCTGAATAGAAAAAGAATGAATGTATGAGGCCGAGGTCTTGTCTCCGGGAGTATCCTGACCGACCGACTGCCCACTGAGATGTTGTGGCTGGCTCCAACCAACACCAGTTGCATCTGTGATATCCACATCCATCGTAGAGCCGATTCGGATGGTCTCTGATCGGTTACTAGTCCTCCAATCGTAAACCTCTACCCCCAAACCACCATCCATCGGTGCAAGCATGCCCACATCAATCGACAAAGGATTGTCATTGGTACCAACACCATGAGTGGCAGAGTGAAGAAGAACCTGCTTTACTCCGGGACTAGAAGATGCAGTTAGGAACTCATGAGATTCGTCTGTGCTCGTCTCGTGGCCGTAAATTCCACTTCCACGATGCATCCCTCTAGAATTGGATTCAATTTGTAGATTATGAGGACCGTAGTCGAGAGGATTTGTGAAGCTGTATGGATGATCCTCCTCTGACATCCAGAATACATCAACATCTGTGAATTCGTTGTCCGGCCAATCAACATCAATCAGAGCAGTACCGTTGACTGTGTATCCAACTGGCCAATCAATACTGAATGTCTTCCAATCCCCTGACTCCGCACGCCAACCCCATCGCTGTGCCCCTTGAAGCCAGGTTTCTTCAAACAGGCTCTGATTCGACATATTACCATCAAGGGGGCGCGGATCAACACTGAAACTTCCCTGATAAGCAACATTCGTGATGATGGGCCATAGCCAAGAGGTGACATTCTCAGGGTCTCCAACTGTATTGTAATCCATCCGAAGACCATGTTGTCTGACACCTGGATCAGCATCTGGAGGTACCGAGATTGTTACATTGGTTGTCGTAGTGGTGTTTGCAGGTATAGTGATATTATTCACAGTAGATACCCAAACATCTGACGTAGGGCCGAAGGCTGTCCAATCAATCTCAACAGGCAGAGGATCAATCTCATTGGTTCGAATATTCTCTCGCCACACTGCTAAGAGTAAGCCATCATCGGATTCAGCCAATGGTTTACCCATCCGAACTTCGACCTGACCTGAGGCATAAACGTGCTCGGTTAGCATAGCGAACTCATTCGAGTCCTCTGTCCATTCAGAGGCATCAACGAAGCGGTCACCATCGATATCATTGTGAAAGATACCGTCACCATCACGATCAGTCCATCGCCATAAACGGAGGTATATTCTGTTCTCAGACTCGTAGTTCTTGTTCCCATCAAAACCGGCTCCATCCATCGCTGCTCGTGCTCGTAGAAGTGTCGTCCCATTAGGCAACGATATGTTTGAGTCGTTGGCAATGTGAAGTGGAATCAGGATATCAGGCGTACCCGATTGATACCCATCCCAAGTCGCATTCGGCCCAGTGTCTGTGCTATTCCAACGCATGATATCGTGGTGAAGGGGAGCAATGACCTCCGGTTGAAGATTGATTTCAACTGGAACCAATCCTGAATTTTCGAGCTCAATTTGAACGCTCTGATTGCCACCTGGGAGAATCATGTTCAGATTCGCATCTCGATGTAAACCGTCCATTTCCCCAGTCATCCAAGCAGCTGGCCTAACCGACATAGAACCATTCACACCAAGAATTGTATCCACGGCTCGCGAGACGTTTACCCAGCCAGCTCCCTGAACAAAGGGATCGTATCCTCGATCATCAGCAGTAGACATCATGATGTCACGTACCTGCTGAGAATTAGGTGGTGAACCATGGACCTCTATCCACGATTCATAGATTAGAGCAGCAAGACCTGCCGCAATCGGAGTTGCAAGCGAAGTACCGCCCCATGTAGTCGTTGCAGAATTTGCATTTGTGACCTCATTCAATGTCCGATCTCCAGTTGCAGACCATCCTACAGCAACCACATCAGGATCTAGACGACTCACCGAGTTTGGGCCGCGATTAGACCAAGAGGCAGATTGACCCCACGTACCTCCATTTGATTCACCTGACTTTGAACTGAATGCACTGACAGATATCACTCCATGCGCCCCACCTGGTGCGGCAGTGGTCCCATAACCGTGCCCACCATTACCAGTAGCTACGAGATACGTCGTATTCGGACTATGAACACGGGTAAGCCAATCGAGATAGAGGCTGTTGGCATCAGCCCCATCGTCATGGGTTCCGGAGTAACCAAACGAGAAGGACCCTATGTGTGGCTGCTCCTCAGTGCTCGCGTTCCCATCATAGCCTTCAGCAATGAAACGATAGGAATCAAACCATGACCCGTAGGAATACAGATTGGCAACTGCGGTGGTCTTCGAACCAGGTGCCATACCAAGTACTGACCCACTGTTCACCACTCCCTGTGCATTGATTGCAGATGCACAAAGTGTGCCATGATTTCCACCCCCCTCATTCACGTCATTAATCATGAAAAGAACAAGATCCCCACTATCTGCGATTCGATTCTGATATCCATTACGGGCTGCATATACATCCCCATATGGCACGCCATTAATGCCATCCGAAATCCACCAAATCATACCTGCCGAGCGATCCCACAATCCGTCGCCATTCAAATCGAGACCGGCTGTCTCTGAACCACGTCGCATCGGAACCTCATCAGAGAATGAAGAATCGCGATCAAGATCAACATATACAGTATCATAGACACCGGATGTCACTTCATCCACGACGATAACAGGAACATCACCTCCTGCCCGAGATACTAGTTTAGAATCGGGGTGAAGACCGATATGATAGGTCCCTGAGACCGATGGTGGGATACCAGCAATAGATAGAGAGGAATTGTCCAGTTCGGAGTCATTGTCACTATCAGCATCAGTTTCGCTTGTGTCCGCCCACCAAGACCCATCACTGTCTGGATATGCCTCGCCATCACGAAGCCAGTCGAGGATACTGACTGGATCATGCATCAAGGGCCATCCATGGTAGGGTGAAGTCGCATTGTTGTATCTTGCCTGCGTCCCGTTAAGGTCAGGATGAGCGAAATCCACGCCACTATCAGCGACTGCAACTATGATTCCAGTACCATTTCGGCCATCATCCCAAACATCCGTTGCCCCATGAATTTCTCCAGACCTTACGCTTGCCGGTTCCGCAGTCATAGTGTATCCTGCAGGTCTAGGAATATCGAAATCTGAAATCACTGCACGGACACCTGGTACGCCAGGTAGTTTTGCAATCTGAAAACCACTAATCGTCATCAAACGATGCTCGAGTATCCCCTGAGTAGGAGGAGCAGGAACCAAGAACTGAGCTTCATTCTCAATCTGCTTAGGCAAAACACCATTGTCAATCTGCCATTCATGAAGAGTCGTAAGACGATCTGTGAGAACAATTACTGATACGAGTTCACTCCCAGAACGAGGTAAATCATGATCAATTACCGCTGAACCTGGCGTCCAAAGAGGAAGCGATTCTTGAACTTGAACAGAGGAAATCGGGGAGTTATCGAGCGATTCCGAATTATTCGGAGGGGCCCCCTCTGTCATCGATGCCCACGGAGTAAGAACCATGAGAAAAACGAGAACTGTCGCCGTGTACCAATTCCCCATACCTTAGTCTCCCAATCTCAGCCTTTCACCCTGTCGTCCACCAGTTACACCCGTCAAGTCCAAATCCATCGGACTCTCGGATTACCCGCATAGCCCTGTGGTGTAGTGGTCCATCATACCAGGTTTTGGACCTGGTGACCCTGGTTCGAATCCGGGCAGGGCTACTCTGAAGAGCCATCCAATAAGTCAGGGTAACCATATTCTACAACGAGGCGATTAGCCGTCTTCCTAAAATTCAGGAGGCTGTTCTCCGTACGTGACTGATACACATATGATTGGAAAGCCATGTCAAGTTTATCACATAATTTGAGGAAACGTGCCTCTGGGGTCTCACCAGCTTCGTACTCACGGTAGAGTTCGAGCATACGTTCTCCTCTAGGGAAGCCCTTCGAAATACTAAGCATAGCTTCGGTCTCGACACGAACTTTCTCTTCCGAGGAAATCCCATCGTGAGGAGTAATATCTCCGACACGGACCTCTGCAACATCGTGACACACTGCCATCTCGATAACCTTGAGACGATCGAGTTCAGGAGGGCAAATTTGCATCGCGAGGAAGGCTACTCCCCATGAATGGGCCGCAACAGATTCTACGTTCGTAAGACCGGAACGCTTCCATCCCGCACGATCGACCTCCTTGAGTCCGAGAACCTCTAGGAAGGGCTCTCTATCCATCAACGATTCACCGCATCTGGATCCTTCGCAAGATCTCGTGTGATGTTCTTGTGATGACTCTCAAGTGTACCGCCACCAATCTCTAACAATTTCGAATCACGCCAGAGACGTTCGACTACATATTCGGCAACATAGCCGTATCCACCTAGAACCTGAATCGCTCGGTCGGCTATCTCCTTCGCCTTGGTCGTAGCGTAAAGTTTCACGCCATCACTGTCAAGGCGCTGACCGCCATCATTGAGGTCCAATAATCGAGCAGTGTCGTAAATATAGGCGCGCATGGCACGGTACTCTGCATATGATTCTCCGATGTGACGCTGCATTTGTCCGAAAGAACGGATTTGTTTTCCGAAGGCTTCTCGATCACTCGCATATCGATTCATAATATCCAATGAACGCCGGGCTATTCCTAGGGACATCGCAGCGAGAGTAAGTCGTTCAATCTCGAGATTCTTCATCATGTGATGAATTGAGGAACCTGGAGAACCAACTAGCGACTCTGGGCCAACCTTACAATCCGCGAAAACGAGTTCAGCAGTATTGGATGCACGCATACCTGTTTTGTCATATATTTTCTGACCTACCGTATATCCTGGAGCCCCTTTCTCGATAATGAACGTGGAAAGTTCCGGACGACCCCTATCATCTAACCCAGTTCGAGCATAGACCCAAACCACATCTGCAGGCGTCCGATCGTCATCTATGGAACCGTTCGTAATCCACATTTTGTTGCCATTAATGACCCAATTGCCATCCTTGTCTTGATCTGCGGTGGTTTCCATGCCAAGCACATCAGTCCCATAATTAGGTTCAGACATTGCCATAGCGCCAACCCATTCACCTGAGCAAACCTTTGGCAGAATTCTCGCCTTTTGTTCCTCTGAACCATTCTGTGCAAGATTGTTGACAAAGAGCATAGAGTGGGCAAGATAAGCAAGGCCAAAGCCAGGGTCAGAAGCGGCAATCTCCTCATGGGCGATAACGGCAGCAGTAGCATCAAGGCCAGATCCACCATATTCTTCTGGAACTGTGATGCCCAGAAGTCCATATTCGCCTAACATTCGAAAGAGTGGCAGATTGAAGCGTTCGTGCTTATCATGCTCATGAGCCTGAGGTTCAACCTCTGATTCGACAAAGTCACGTATCATCTCTCGAAGCATTGCATGCTCTTCTGTAGGATTAGCAAGATCGAAGGTATCCCAGTTACTCATGTCCCTCAATTACCCCCATGGAATTCAGACCTATGAAGGGTGCTACCGTCACTCTTGTTCCTGCTGTGATAGAATTTGGGCTTCAGTAATCTGTGCTATGGTTCTAAATTCATCATATTGAAGGACACCGTCCTTGTTTAGATCAATCTCGTGAAATAGTTCATCCTGCGAATCCTCAGGCAACTTGGCAACCTCTTCAGATTGAGAGAATTCCTCCCTTGAGATTACATTGTCATTATTCTGATCCATCTTAGTAAAGGACTCTGAAATCTCCCTCTCATCGATTGGAGCATCCCCAGTAGTACTGAACACTGACATCAAATTGACTCCACTTACACCGTATTTATCCGCGAGATCCATGGATGAGTTTTCGTTGTCAACATGATTCTCATCAAACCATTTCTCAAGATATGTCCGCCTTTCCTCCTCAATCCCATAAGTTCGTGCTTGGAGGTCTAGCATCCTTCGCTCGTTCTCAGTGATATTTCCATCCTTCATTGCGAGAGAATACATCTCGAGATAACCAAGCTCTTCACCAGTATGAGATTCAGGCATAATAGAAGTTGAGAATTTTGACAACGTTGTGAAAATTGGTTTCCGAAAAACAATCAATGGTAAACCGATAATAACTCCTCCAATCCAACCTCGGTCGAATATGGATTCCATGGCTTCAGTGCTCATTAGCAATAGGAATGCACCAAAGCCTGCGAATGTGGCGGTGATGAATGTTGTTCGTAATTTCTCGTCAATTCCAAACATGTCATTTTTGATTACTGCATATGTGAAAATTAACCCCTCAAATAATGCAGCAAGAACAACAGTTGTTGGTATTAATGGCCCTAACGCAATCAATAATGTGGGAACATCTATTGCTTCATTAAACGGACTTGTTTCCATTGAAGGAGATTGTCCAAGGATTCCAACGATTGTGAACAGAACTAGAGTAGATGAAATCTGTAGTACAGTTTTTCCAATAAATCCCAAACGGACAGCACGAACTTCTCCAATTAGACTTGAATTTCCACTTTCTTTGATTCTCTTTTGTGAACGTCCAACAGAAACCATTGCAACAATAGCACCGATAAGTGGCACGAAAAGAAGAATCCGAGTAAGTGGCCCCAGTGCAACATTTGACATTGTCATTGGGTAAAGTTCTGCATATCTCGATGTACACGATACTTCGAATGGCAACGGTTCTCCAGATGCTGTAGTCCCATATCCTACCCCTACATCTTGACAATATACCCAACTAATATCTCCAATTGCGACAGTTCTACCTCCGAGAAGTTCGCTCGCAAACAAAATAAATCCAAAACAGAATATTGGAAGTAGATATATCCCATGTATTCTGAAGAATTCCGAAACTCGTTTTGCCCATTGCTTTTCACTATAGAATGTTGCAGCGATCATGTATAACAGGAATAGTTGGAAAGACATCGTGTAGTACACTACACGTGCTGGCTCTAGCACTTTCAAGAAACTTTCAGGCCAAGCGTAAACCCAGAATAGCATAGCCGTTGAACATCTCAAAGCTTCAGTAAATAGCATCAAAGCCATAAATCGATTTTTTGCCTTTTTAGGCCCGGCACGCAACACAAGGTAGGAAAGGAAAATGAGAAAAATAGCGGATAGTATACTGAAAATAGCGAGTATATGCCAATATCCCATGAAAGTACCAACTCCAAAATCAACGTTTGAAATTGAGCGCCAATAATAGGAGATAGGACCTCCTACATCTGCCATAGACATCGGTTGGGGAATAGGTATTCAATGACTTTCCCTATAATTTTACAATTAATATACTCAAAAAATCATGATGATAGGATATTTTCTCCTGTTTGAACAGTCCACAGTCGAGAGTAAAGGCCACCTAAATCCACTAAATCATCATGATTTCCTTCCTCGACTACTGTACCCTCATCCATGACGATGATTCGATCTGCACGACGTACTGTAGAAAGTCGGTGTGCGATGATGAGGGTCGTCCTCCCTCTACTGATATGGTGAATAGAGCGCTGAAGGGCGGCTTCAGTTTCGTTGTCAACGGCTGAAGTAGCTTCATCGAGGATCAGGAAAGGAGCATCCTTCAGAATAGCACGTGCTATGGCAACTCGCTGACGTTGACCTCCTGATAGACGATGTCCGCCTTCGCCAACAAGTGTATCCCATCTGGCAGGTAAGGCATCAATGAACTCCTCGGCTTCTGCAATCCTCGCAGCATCCTCTACCTCAGTATCTGTAGCATCTGGCCGACCATAGCGAATATTTTCAAGAATTGTTGTAGGAAAAAGAGTAACATGTTGTGAAACTAGGGCGATATTACCACGAAGGCTTTCCAACGACAAATGACGAATATCCTTTCCAGCCCAATAGATTCCACCCTCTGAAGGCTCGTTGAAACGTAGAAGAAGACGGACAAGAGAGGTCTTTCCACTTCCTGTGGGACCTACCACTCCAAGTGTTGATCCGGCCTCAATCTCAAGATTGAGCCCATCGAAAAGTTGAGTACGCCCAGGATACCCAAATGTAAGCGATTCAATCTGTAACGAAGAAGAAGCCGCTTCATCGAGGGAAATGGATTCTAAACCATCCTCAACAGAAATTGGTGTCTCAAGAAGATCGAGTATTCGTGTAGTCGAAGCCATTGCACGCTGATAGAGGTCAAAGGTCTCTCCTAATCGAGTGAGAGGCCAAAGAAGACGCTGTGTCATAAACACAAGAACAGAGTATGCACCCACTGCGAGTTTATCTTCAAGGGTAATCCAACCACCGAGTAACAGGGTGGCTGTGAATCCAACAAGAATTGCCATGCGAATTAGAGGGACGAAGGCTGCAGACAATCGAATCGCCTTTCGATTTGCTTCCTTGTATTCCTCTGAGATGCTCTTAATCCGTGAAGCCTCATGGTCCTCCGCAGTAAACGACTGGATTGTCGTCATACCCGACAAGTCGTTCTCTAGAAGAGCATTGATTCTGCCAGCTGCAGTTCTAACCTCAGCATATCGTGGTTCAAGACTGCGCTGATACCTGAATGAACCCCATATGATAATTGGAATTGGTAGAACTGCGAATAGCGCAACTTGCCAAGAGATTGCGATGAATACTGCGCCGACTATCAAGACAGTCGTGGTTACTTGGAGTAGGTCATTCGCACCCTTATCTAGAAAACGCTCCAATTGGTTAATGTCATCGTTCATCACAGCCATCAAGTCACCTTTTTGGCGTTCATCGAACCACCCCATACCTTGTTTCAAGACATGCTCAAAGGTATTCTGTCGAAACTCATGCTGTACTGTCTGAGCAAGATTGCGCCACAAGATACCATACAGATATTCGAATACCGATTCTAAGCCCCAAATCAGGAATGTCGCGATTGAGAGGGCAATCAACTGATGCCAAGGGTCGACAAGCCCCCAACCAGCAAGAAGGGAATCCTCCCTTTCAACGACTACATCCACAGCTACACCGATAAGGAGTGGAGGGGCAAGATCCCAGAGTTTATTCAAAATTGAACAGATTGAGGCCAGACGAACTGTGGTCGAATGTGGACGAACAGCCTTCAAAAGACGCAGAAACGGACTGACTCGTTCCCCCGTCATGAACGGGTGAGGATACTCTCATACAAAATCGAACGGTTCACTCGGATGACCAATCTCGAAGAATTTCATCACGATGCTCATTAAGAGACGGAATCAAACCGTTGGCAGATGCAGGAGTCGCCGACATGAAGCGAAGGGCGTTTGCAACTGAAGAAGAACCATCAGGAAGTTTCCAAATCGCTCCACGTGCATTGGATTGATCGTCTCTGAAAGCCTCGCCAATCGAATGGATAGGAGCACAGGGGACACCTCGTTCCTTCAACATACTTAGCCAATCCTCGATAGGCTGTTGAAGAAATATCTTGGCAAGGGGGGAAATAATCTCGTCACGATATTCCAGACGACCAGCATTCGTATCAAAGGGATATTGGCAGAGGTCCACTCGATCAACCATTTCGCATACTAGTCGGTGTTGAGCATCGTTACCTGTTGCCAAGATGAACCAGCCGTTCGAACCTTCAAACGCCTGGTAAGGGACAATATTCGGATGAGCATGCCCCATACGGCCAGGAGAATCGCCAGTTACCAACCAATTCTGTGCCTGATTCACCATCGACATCAAGGCGACATCAAAGAGACTCAAATCGATCCATTGGCCATCCCCCGTACGCTCCCGGTGATGTAATGCAGCGAGTATTCCTGAAACTGCAGTCCAGCCTGTCAAAACATCAATCCAAGCGACACCAACCTTGACAGGTGGTCCATTCTCAATACCAGTGATCGACATCAAGCCACTCATCCCTTGTAGAGCGACGTCATAACCTGCCTCCTTGGACCTCGGTCCAGATTGACCGAAACCGGTAATGGAACAAATGATGAGTCCTGGATGTTCCTTCATCAATTGCTCTGGATCAAGACCCATCCTAGCCAATGTGCCCACACGGAAGTTCTCAACAAGAACATCGGCTTGGCTGAGAAGTGTTCGTATTGTATCAACGTCGTCCGCATTCTTCAGGTCTAGAACGATGCTACGTTTACCTCGATTGCAGGATGCGAAATAAGCTGAAGTTGTAGAATCCTCAAGATTGACGAATGGAGGACCCCAGTTCCGAGTATCGTCACCCCATGCCGGTTCAACCTTGACAACATCAGCTCCAAGATCGCTCAGCACCTGTGTCGCAAATGGCCCAGCGAGAATTCGGCTCAAATCAAGGATACGCAGACCATCTAAAGCCCGAAGCATGAATTTGATTCAACGACACGGTTCTTTGCTGATTGCTCTTTCAACCACGAACCCATACCCTAGAGCTCTCCCAAGGTAAACCGAGAAGAATACCGATCTCGGTAAGCACAACGTAGTTCAGGAAAAGATACAATGTAATCGAAGTTGTCAGGATTAGTAATGTGGTATTGACTACCTTCCGACGTTGCCTTAGCGCATCGTCTAAGGTACATATCCCCCGATTACGGAAGTAAATCACAATACCTCCAACGAGTAATAGAAAGGAAATACAGAGGAGAGCAGGTCGAAACCATCCCCAACCGTCCAACCCCCAATACAATGTGTCAGACAAAGAGGCAGCGGCAGATACTGAGGCGAGACCAAAGAGAACTAGGACGACACTTGGAAGACAACACATGGTTGCAAGGAGGGCAGGGATTCCGATGATGGTGAGAAGAGATCCTCGACCTTCCTCAACATCATCCTCCATATCTCGAATCACCCGTACGCTGATTTGAACCCCTGCTTGAATCCCGCAAGGAAGTTCGTGATTTCTGTTCATGGAAATCCACAAATCGAGCAATGGAAAACAATGGAATTATCGCAATCAAGAGAGTAGGTTCTGCTGGGCTAAACATGATTGAAGCAAGTGCACCGAACCATGCGATAAGCATCGTGGTCCGAGTAAGAAATGGTACATTCCTTGAACCTCGACCAAGGACATACCACGACCAGCCTCTAGCCCATAGGCCGCACAACAACATCCAGGACACTCGAGGAAGGAAGCTGCGGATTCTAATGCCGGATGTCTCATTAGAATACACTGAACGAACAGGTACCTCTGCGACCGAAATAGAATTCTGCGCCATATTCAATGCCCACCAATTGGGATAACCATAGCCTGTCCAATTCCCAAGTTCAGGAATCTCATCAATTATCGAGAGGCGGGTCGCAGTGTATCCGCATTGCGGATCACCCCATTTCCAACCTGTCGCGAGTGAGGTAAGAATAGAGAGTAAACGGCTGGCACATCGTCGGATTCTTGGCATATTCTTCAGACCAGAAGGGTGGAGAAATCGATTCCCTTTGACATGATCGGAAACCTCCAATCCTGTAACAAGTGATGGTAAATCTCTCGGATCCATCTGACCATCACCAGCCATGACGATGAACGCCCAATCCTCAGGATCAGCCGCTAAGGAACGCAGTTCCTCTACACCTCTCAAAATTGCAGCACCCACACCACGCCCTCCACCATCAACAAGGGCAATATGGTCGCACGTATCCCTACATTGATCCAACGCATCTGATGCAAGTGAGGCAGTATTATCGACAGAACCATCATCGATTACAATGATTGCCTGAACTTCAGATGGAATCGATAGGATGCTCGCTGCGATATGCTCATCTTCATCCCTTGCCGGCATGATGACGGCGAGATTCATGTTTCGACATCTAGACACGCATGATGGCTCTTGTGCATACTCAAGGAATTCGAAGTAACGTAGTATATTCCTCCGAACGATTCATTGCGTCCATACAACGGAGGGGCTCTGTGGACATCTGCTACATCGTCAGGAATCAGGCCCTGAGAATCGGGTCAGCCGTGACTCGCGCTCTAGAATTCACTGATTCTGTATTCGTTATACAACTAGAGGAAGATGAGAAAGAACGGTACATAGCCGAGAAACTTGGTGCTATCGTATACAGTCATGAGGGATGGACTACCGCGCCCGACGTCGCAAAAACCCTACAGGACATCCTTCAGGATACACAATCAATCATCATATCATTAGATAATGATTGGAGGCTATCTCAACTCCCGGCCTTGTATACCAGCGCAAGGACTGCTCCCGATGTACTTCTCGCTGTGAAACGGCAAACCGAGAACCAAGATGACAAAGTAGGTTCAAAAATTCTAGAAGCCGATGCATATGCATATTCCGAGGTTACGATACAGCATTCAATCTGTTCCAAAGAAGGCCTGGCACAGATTGCCCTTCAAGACAGGAACAACACGCCAGGAGACTTAACAAGAGATCTTCGTGTCCTTGTTGTAGAAGTTACACCTAAGCGTCAAACAACTTCACAACAGTCACTTACCACAATCAGTGGATTCTCCCGACTACTCTACTGGATGCTTGAATCAAGACATCCATTGATTCTGTTTGGGATCCCTGGTGCACTATTTTTCTGGGTCGGTTTCCAAATGGCTGACTCGCTTGTCGACATAGGAGGACCTCATGATACCGTCGGCGTGGGTGTCGCCCTAGCTGCATTTGTTACTACCTTCATCGGTGTTTTCGCAATCACAGCTAGCATGATTCTCTTCGTACTATCAAAGCAGGTGGAACGCATCCAGGCAGAATTCACCGTAACTCTGGAATCATGAGCCATCATGGAGTGACTCGTCGAGAAGTCCGCGGGAAGGGTATCACCTCGCGTATATGAGATGCTCCAGCGAGCCAACTCACTACACGATCTACACCCAAACCAAACCCGGCATGAGGAACACCCCCATATGACCGGACATCGATGTAGAACTGGTAAGGTTCCCGAGGAGTACCTTCCTCGTCGATTCTTTCAAGGATTTCTTGCTCAGACCACGTGCGTTCGCCACCACCGATAATCTCTCCATAGCCTTCGGGCGCGAGTAAATCATGACAGAGGACATAGTTGCCATCATCAGGATCAACGCGATGATAAAACGGCTTGGCAACCTTCGGATAGTGTGTCAAGAAGTGAGGAACATCAAAATCTTGAGTGAGAATCTTTTCCTTAGAGTAATCTAGATCCTGCCCCCATTCAACATCGACTTTCAATGCCTGTAGGCGTTCAATTGCCTCATCATAGCGCATCCGAGGATATGGGTTATCAGCATAACTAGCAATCGCTTCCAAATCTCGGTCGAGAGATGTGAGTTCTTGCTCATGCTCGTCCAACATCGTTCGAGCGATATGGCGAACAACCCCTTCACCATGCCCCATAATCTCGTCATTGGAAGCCCAAGCCATTTCCATCTCGGCATGCCAGAACTCGGTCAAGTGACGACGGGTTCGGGATTTCTCGGCCCGGAAAGAAGGAGCAATTGTGTATAATCGCTCCAATGCAGGCATTGCTGCTTCAGCATACAGTTGCCACGACTGCGTGAGGTAGGCCGTCTTCTCAAAGTAGGGAACCTCAAAAAGAGTGGAACCACCTTCAACAGCACCGGCAACGAAGTTGGGTGCTTGATACTCAATGAAGTCCCGGCTTCTGAAGTAATCATGTATGGCGCCGAAGGCAGAGCTGCGAAGTTTGAGCATAGTTGTAGCCCGAGTTGTCCGAAGATACAGATGACGGTGATCGAGTGTGTGCTTTGATCCACCATAGGTCATCTCTCCGTCCTCATCGACATCCAACATGTCTGATTCTCCAATAGGGAATGGACGAGTCGAATCTACTGGGCCGACAATCTCAACGCTGCTGACCTGAATCTCATGACCATGTTCCCTGTCTGTTGCAACAACCTCTCCCGATACAATCATACTCGACTCAATCAAGGCGGATCTGAAAGCATCAAAGATTTCCTCGCCGAGGATGTTTTTCTTACCTACACATTGGATATTCCCCGTAGAGTCACGGATACTAAGGAAGTGTATGTTGTTGTTACCACGAGCCCGATGAACCCAGCCCTTCAGTTCGACGGTCTCACCGTCATGAGCACCTGCGAGAACATCCCCAACCCAATGTGACTTCATGCGATGACCGACCCTTCGTATGGATACCGCCATTTGAAGGAATCCACGATTAGAAGATGGCGGGCCTGACGGGGTTCGAACCCGCGACCGACGGATTAAGAGTCCGTCGCTCTACCTGACTAAGCTACAGGCCCAACCTTCGGACCGAACACTCCTTCTTGAGCGCTACGCCTCAATTAATGGCGTATTTAATCGTCTGAAAGTCGAAGAATTTCAACGCCGCTTTTACCTGCAAGGACCACTGTATCACACATATCAGCAAATATACCAACCTCTACAACACCGGCAAGATGTAGCAACTGAGATTCAATTGTTTCTGGATCTTTGATGAATGGGACACCTGCTCCTGCATCCACAATCATATTTCCATTATCAGTAATATGTGAAGGCACGTCAACGTCCGAATCCATCGATTCGAGCCGCTCACGCCAGGTAGGATTCATTTTTGCTCGAATTCTCGCGGGCACCCCACAAATATCTGAGATTCGCCGTAACGTGTCCTCGCATTCAAACGGTGTAATCTCAATTGGTAATGGGAAAGCACCAAGTTGATTCACTTGCTTCGTGTCATCGGCAACAACAATCATCCGATTGGATGCTTGGGCAACAATCTTCTCTCTGAGTAAAGCCGCCCCTCCCCCTTTGATTAGATTGAAACTCGGATCAATTTCGTCTGCACCATCGATTACCAAATCTAAACCACCAAGTTCCGTCAAATTGGATAGAGGTATACCATGTTCGATTGCCAATTTCTCTGTCTCGATACTAGTTGGTACACCAGTCACTTCAAGCCCATCTTCTCGAATTGCACGACCGATTTCGATTACAGTGTGTTTCACCGTCGAACCTGTGCCCAAACCAATATACATACCAGATTCAACAAATTGGACCGCAGCAATACCAGCCTCCTTCTTCGCCTGTTCGACATCCATGTCATTTCCAATCATCCGAGGTCATTGTGCATTTCGGAAATTTCCAACTGGAGATTAAGATACATAATGGGAAGGAATTACATACGTTCCTTCTTACTACGCGCACGAGAGACATGCGTCCCAAGGTCATCGTCATCGTGATGATAATGGTCTATGCATTCTCTGTAGCCTCATTCGCGATGTCACCTTCGACTGTGGGACTTAACGACGACTCGATGCAAACCTCGATTGGAGTTCCGACAAAAGTGTCAGTATCCGCCTATCCAAATGGGACCTCAAATGCACTGACACTCGAGATTCCCGAGAATGAGGCTGTGACTGGCCTAGAACTACGGATTCAACCCGATGCTTTGCACCGGAATGAAATTGTGACTTGGAGCGGCACATCGGATTGGAACGCAACAGGTACTGATCAGGACCGTATTAACGTCAACCAGAGTGGCCTACAGATGCTCCCAAAGAAGTGGGAATGGGATTTTGAGACGGGGCCAAGTAATGCCCCCCAAGGATGGACTCTCGGTAACGGTTGGCTCTGGGGGTACGATACTAGTATCGGCCAATCTGCGGGTGTACATGGAGGAACCAAAGCCATCTATACCTACAATGGGAACTACCCTAACAACATCCCATCGAGTGGTTATTTTGCAACATCTCCAGTTATTGATTGCGGAGGATGTTCTGGAAATTGGCGGTTGAAGTACTGGAAGAAACTCGGTATCGAATCTTACTATTACGATGATGCACAAGTTCACGTCAAAAATCAACAAGGCACTTGGCAAACTGTATGGGATTGGAATTCTTACTCCGTAAATCCATCTTCATGGACCCAAATGAACCATGATATCTCTCAATATGCTGCAGGAAACTCAAATCTCCAAATCCGATTCAAGCTAGGGCGAACCGATGGTTCGGTTACCTATACTGGTTGGAATGTCGATGATGTATCCGTTGAGCCATCTACAGGAGGAGGAGGAGCTGATGCCGCAAATTGGACTAGCCCCTCCTTTGGTCCAGCAATTACTGGCAGTAACGGAATGACACCAGGAGCCTATGGGCAGATGAGTATCGATGCTATGATACCTAACAACGCAATTCTTCGGACCAGTATACTCGATGGAAGGTCAAACACACCGATTCCTGGATTCGATAATCTGGAGGATTTACACCTTGATTTAGGACCGATTGATCCAGATTTACATCCTGAATTGAGAGTCCACCTCTACTTCGCGACCCCTAATGGTGCTCAGACTCCGATTGTTCATGGCATTCATCTCAATGGGCGTATCGCGACTACCTTTGAGGTCAGCCCTTCTTCGATGGGATGGAATCTTACAGGATCTAGTTGGGATGGTGATTCAATCAATGGAGGCACTGTAACTAGTCCAGTATACACCTCTTCTCGAGCAATATCTCAAATCGCCCTGTCAACCTCAGGTAGCGGTGCCACTGCAGAATACAATGTTGATGGTGGACCTTGGATTTCTATCGCTACAACGAGTACAACCGTGCTCAATGACATGGCTGAGACAGTTCAGTTCAGGTTCACTGGACCCACAATGGATCTCGCATCCTTCCAAGCTGACCTCATCCCAGGACGAACAGGAGACGAGATGATGATTGATATCGGAACAGACGGCATCTCGGAATGGGATTTCGGACATACTGCCGTAGGAAGCCTAGGATGGCAAGACATCTTCGCAAATGGTCAACGCAGTGTAGGAGTTAACCTCGGCGGACAAGGAGGGCAACTCGATGTGCCGATACTTCTACCAGAAGACGGTATTGATTCACTCTCATTTGTGGCATCACCAGGAACCCTCCCCCCGCCTGGATTCAATTGGACACTAATTGCAGACGGAACTGAGGTTGCAAATGGTTCACCATCTCTCAGCACAATCGGTACGAACAGGATTGAACTCACGACATCTGAAGTCAACGATCTGAACACCGCGATCTCTGGTATTACAGTGACATCAGGACCTATGCATCTCCCACACGTCGAGGTCACACTTAGACTTGAAAGTCCCGCGGGTTCCTATCGCATTTCTGCTCTTAATGCGCGCAGCACACCTACAATTAACCTCACCTTCGGACCAGGTAGTTCGCTTGTGATGGCAGTTAACGATGTCATACCCTCCTCACCTCTTACGGGAATGACCCGTCTCGTCCCTGTACCGTTCGTCTTTGATCTCCCTGCAGCCATATCTACTACTATTGTTGATTTGGAATCAAGTTCCTCATTCACCACAGATGTAATGTCCTTCACGAATGTCACAACCACAATTGCCCCATCCTACCAATGGATGGAAGTGCATACATCCCACACAGTCGAGGATGGTCTACCCGCGGAGATTCAAATCGATATCGATGCAGTCCAGCATTCAGCGAGTGTGACAATGGACCTCACGCAGAATACTCATACTATAACACAACGTGGTGGATTCCCTGATGATCTCCTAATATTGAATCCGGATAATCCCTACGAGCATTGGATCAATGGGAGTAACGTCGATTCTATCTTCCGATTCATGATTAATGCCAGCTGGGATGATGAACCGGATGTACGCATTAAGTCGAGGATTGTTCTCGATGATGGAAGAAGGAGTGTTCCGAAAATTCAGATGATTGGCATGGGTTCACGGAATGGCATCGAGAACGATGTCATGTTGCGAACATGGTCAATTCTCAACGATCTAGACGTTGCAGTTCCGCTATCAGAATCCTATCTCAAATCAGATGCAGATATCGCAATCCTCGCTGAACTTGGATTCCCCGATACGGACATTTCCCTAGCCCCACGGACAGGAGATGTCACTGTACATCTACACCTCAACGGCGTGGAGATTGCAAATACCTCGCAGATTGATGAAGGTGTGGCTCGTTTCGATATCAAAACACCAATGACAACGGGTGATGTAGAATACGAAATCTCTGTCAGTTCACACCATGGCGCTGAAATTAGTTACGCACTACCAACAAACCGTACCTTCACTGTAGATTCAATCCAACCTGAAGTAGTTGGAATGAATATAGCACGCATTGATCACTTGCAACAAAATCCGGCACAGACTCTACGATTCGAGATCTTTGATCGCCCAATCCTGCCTTCTAATATTGTCCTGATGTTGTGGAGGGAGTGGGAGGACGATATCAATGGAGACGGACATCCAGATGAGGACGAATACAAGGAACGACCGATCCAAATCCCATGGAATAGAACACAAGCTAATGGCAATTACACCATCGTACTCGACGATCGACTTGCTCCAGATGGAGCACTTGTCTATGGTTATCTCATTGGAGCAGATCCAGCTGGGAACGCACTTACCAACAATGGCGCTCCCGGAACTGAACAAACCCTGTTCGTATACCAACTGAAGACCGATGGAGCCCCACTTCTAAGCGAAGAGGGGTACTTCGAAACAGAAAATCTCGGTTATCTACACCCTGGAACCGATTACACTCTCAGTATACCTGTCTTCGAACCTAATGGCCATGCAGACATCAAAACTGCAGAGATTCAACTCGCATCAAACTCACAAACCGACCTAATGCCAATTATATGGAGCACAGAAAACGGCACCTGCACAAGCGAATCTGCCAATTTCGATTATCTCGATTGCCGTATGATTTCAGAGAATGAAGAACCTCTGACTCCATTCACTATGAACGCCGTCCTTGAAGTCGATTTCCGACTTGGATGGAACATTGCCATCGAGGATGATCTCCGGCGGGAGCCAACCTTAGAGGCCATCGATTACGCCGGACAATCCGCGTGGAGAAGTTACCCTGAACTTCGATGGCGATTCAGCCCCGATCTTGCAATCGACTCTAATTCCATCCATCTGAATCCGTATGAGGGTACTTCCTCTTTGGAAGGAGCATGGATGCGTCCAAACGGAATGATGGGATTGAACGGCACCGTCGTTTTCCCATCCTCAGGCCTGTCACCCTCTCAAGCCTTCACTGTGTCCATTATATTCGATGGTAACGAGGTTCAAATTGATACTGATGACCAAGGTCGTTGGTCTACAGAACTCAACGCACCGTTGGAATCTGGAGACCACCCTCTCGTCTTCGAATTGATTGGACTCCCACCCCAAAGTCGAGACATGACTGATCCACTTGCCACCCTTCTCTGGGTAACTGTAGATGGTGACGACCCCCGTCCAAATGCAATTGTATCTCCAAGAACAACCTCAGTCATCAGCATCGAAGAGCTAGGAAACCTCACAATCGAACTCACGATCGATGAGCAGGGCGAGATTGACCCTGATAATATGGACCTTAACTGGGCACTAGTCAAGCGAAACGACAATACTCGAACTGTTGCTCAAGGCACTGCACCACTAGAAGTATCCAGCAGTTCACTCGCCGGTAAATCCATCCCTGCAACCAGTCTAATCGAGGTCTCAGGGGACATCCCAAATTCAGCATTCATGGAGTCCTTGGAACTCAGAGTGTGGGTTTCAGGAGCAGATAGGGCAGGGAACCAATACACTACAACTGGTGCATTCAACAGTGCACAAAGCCCCTTCGCTGTCTGGGAAGTCGAAATTCTAGGCCCTGAATTCGCCATCATGGAGGATCTTGTATACTCAAAACGATCGGGTGTAATAATCGGTGAATCTCTGACTATTTCCGCAGATGTACGCAATATCGGTGAACTCGATGGACAGGTTGGGATTAAATTCGTTGCCGAGAACATCGATGGTACACAGATTGAGATAAATCAGGAACCGATTCCAGTCGATATTCGCGAAGGGGAACGCACAACTGTACCTGTCGACTGGAGTCCAAACAAGGACGGACGCTATGTTATCCTCGTCTACCTCGATGGAGATTTGTCAACAACAGGGGATCCTGTCGATGTGCTACAACCTGTGGACGAAGGATTGCTTTCAGGAGATGACCTTGGTTTCACTCTAATCATCAGCCTAATGTTCATTTTACTAGCGGTGATTCTCGTTGGAGTGGTGATAGTCGCCGTTCGTAACGGCGGGGATGGGGATGATTGGGACGACTATGAAGAAGAAGCATGGGACCAAACAGATGAATTCGAAAAAGAGGAAGCTGTGCAGAAGGATCGAGAGTTGGCAGAGATTGCGAAAGCGCGGGCTGAAACTACACCGCGCCCTCAACCAAAGGAGAGTAAGCAGACATCCTCAGGAGCAGACCCTCGTCTTGAAGGAATGGATCGCCAGACCTACGACCACTGGGCCCAGCAAGGATACAGCCACCAACAAATCGTCGACTGGTGGTCTCAAAACAACCAATGAATCAGACCGTTCGATTCATACCATACGGTTGACGCCCGTAATCCGAGGGAGCAGGAGGGTCGCTGACAGTGTACGACACTGAGGAAAGTCCCCTCTCCACGACGCAAGTGGCCCGGTTCATTCCGGGGGCCCGGGAGGGCCGGCTCTGCAGCAGAAACGAACCGCAGCGGGTGTGTGCAATGAAGCCGAAAGGTGGAGATCGCCCGTGGACGGATGGAACGAGCACCCCCACTGGAGCAAGTCCAAACAGCCCCGACGAAGCGCGTCGACGAGGGGCGGGTCGGACGCTCAGTTGAATGCGACCAGCCATATGGTGAACAGAAAGGGGCTTACTCCCTGCACCCTCACCCAATCATTCAGCGTCAGCCATCAACGAGAGAAGCTTCGACTCCATCCACCTTCTCCTCAATCACAACATCAACCTCAAAACCAGCCCAACTTCCTTCGTTTCCACCTAATCGATGGAGAATTGAACGGTAAGTGACAATCATACTGGGAAGGAGCAATGAAGATGTCAACAGAGCGAATATGATGAGTAGCATCATCAGTACGAAAAAGTTCTGAAGACCCGGAATTGAGACAAACAATCCTGCTGCAAGACCTGCAGACGTCGTTGCTGTGGTCTCAAAGATGGTCTGACCTGTTTTCTCCACGGACTTGGAAATACCTCCAGGTGTTTCACCCTCATCCTTGATTCGATCAACGATATGGATTGAGTCATCAACTCCGATGCCAAAGACAATTGTACCAATCATAGCGGTGAAGACATTCACATTCACACTACCCCCACGCATCAGCAACGGCTGCCATAGAACTACGACACCAACTGCAGTCATAGTGAATAATGCGAGACGCGGTGACATGAACAGGAAAGACATGACGACTAGGAGAACTAGCATGGTAGCAATCGTCGTCTCGCTTTGAGCCTCGTGGATACCTGCGTTAATATCCAGAGAAACAGGGAGCGAACCTGTTAACAACGTATTTTCAACCCCATCCATACCTACGGCGTTGCAGTTCAATGCAGACCCTTCTTCACACCCCGAGCCTGTTAACCGCTGATCGATAGTTTTGCGAAGTTCCCCTGCATCACCGAGATTGATGTAAGGCTGATTCACGTAAACAAGGGTCTTCGTCTCACCAAATCCGCTGTCTGCGTTCATCAGCATCGAACGAACCTCAGGTGAAAGTGTGTCAAAAACAACGTTAACCATCGTCTCACGGTTTGTCAACAGGAGGAAAGGACACTCCAATCCAGAGGTAGGATTATCCCAACAATCCGAGTGAAGAAGACCCCAGAGAGTATCATCGAAGATTACTGTCTCTGTAATTGGGTCTTGGACCGTCACTGGAATAGATTTCAATATTGTAACGAGTGAAATAGAGGTAGTATTGTCAACAGTATCGATATCTTGTGTCTGAATCCGATCAATGGCATCAAGAATCGGTAGGTCACGAATCGGAGCCGTGTCATTAACTCTGCCACGATCTTCTGCATCGACAATGAACATATTCGTCTGACCTCCATTGAAGACACGGCTGTATTCCGCGAGTGCCTCATAGGATTGGAGACCGGGTGGCACCTCATCGGAGGACCCAGTGATATCCTTACCAAGCTCATCACTGAGAATCATAGCACCATAAGCACTGAACAGTAATGTTACGACAAGGATGGCACCGGGTGCACGGACCGGTATCGTCCCGATAAAGGACCATACAGAGTCATTTGCAGCGCTGCGTCCTTTTCTATACCTGAGTACATAGGAAAGGGCGGGGACCATGACCATTGACAGGAAGAAGGTGATGGCAATACCAAGTAGCAATGTGGTACCAACGGTACGCATTGGTTTGATTGGAACCAAGGAAGTCCAAGTAAGGACATTGAAACCAATGATAGTGGTCAGAGCGGACAGCATAATTGCGTTCCCTGTCGTGCAGGCTGCATTGACCGTGGCCTGGTGATAGAGGCCCTCATCCCAAGGATCAATCGGATCGAGGGGTTTACCCTCACGCTCTGCTTCAAACATACGTTGCGCGTGCTCATCCAACATCTCGTTCCGATTCTCTTCGATACGGTTCACTAGATGAAGTGCATAATCCACACCAAGACCGACAAGAATCGGACCTGCGGAGATAATCATTGGCGTGAGCATGATATCGAGGAAAACTGTGGAACCAAAGGTAACCATTAGGCTCAGAACGATTGGCATCCCACAGATGACGACTACTTTTGGACTTCGATGAAGGATAATCATCGCCAATGCTACGAAGGCAATCGACAAGGGCAACATACGATCGACAAGTTCGTCGTAGACTGCATCAGAAACGTCATGCAGCACAGGCGTTAGACCAGTGACTGTGATTGCATCGCGCGGAAGAATACCCTGACGGCTAACATTCATCGAAGAGAGAGCATCACTGTATGAAGTCCTGCAAAGGTCCATCTCGGGCTCGAATCCACACTTCTCAAGCAAATTCTCAGTGTGCTCGATAAACGCTCGATGATCATAGATTCGATTACCGCTGTTTGGGTCCTTTGGGTCCACTCTGCCATCAATCTCTGTCCCGTTCATATCGAAACGGATACCGATAACCACGACAGCTGTATCCCAGATTCCATCGCCTTCGTTATCCGTGATTCCATCCCCGTCCTCGTCTACAGTAGGGTCAGGGTCCTGCGTATCACGAACGAAATTCCTCATAATCGGAGCCGCATTTTCTACGTATCGATCGATTGTGTCTTGATCTGATGGAATCGAATATCCATCAGAAGGAGTAGTAGATGTAACTGGGCATCCTTCTGGGTCCACATTCGGAATCTGATACTTCTCCAATGCACAATTGAACCGCTTGGCGGAACTGTTAGCCTCTTTGATTATCTGAGAATGTGAGAGTATCCAAACGACACCATCCTCAGTTCCACGATCGTCCTTAGCATAATCTAGACCTCGTTTCAAACCCCCTGCACCTTGGTTCTCATCATCCCCTTCAATCCAGCTAATCTGTCTCAGTATATCTTGATCAGTAACATTCTCAGTACCTCGACGATTAGCATCAGCAATGGCATTGTCTGTATGAACGTACAACAGGACGATATCTGTTGACCACTGTTCCCTCACCTCAAGGAGAAGATCTGTTGAATTTGCACCATCTGGCAAGTATACCTCTACATCTCCATTGATCTGATGTTGGAACTCCATTGACTGGAGAAAGAACGGATACGTCATCAGAAGAAGACAGACAATCACGAGCGCAGGTGCACGGAGAATAACAGAATATATCGTACTGAATATCGAAATTCTGAATCTGTCAAGCATTTCTATTGCTATATTCCGATATTGCCCAATAGATGAACCGATTGCATCATTGAATGTGTTGCGGGCACTGGAAAGGAAAGCGATTAGGGCCACGAATGGAGGCCATTTCCCTATACTGGAAAGGAACTCTGGAAAACTGAAACCCTCCGGGGGGGTATCGTCTTCTTCCGCCATATGTGCGTCACACCAAGTCCGGTCATCAACCGTTCGGGTTCATTCATTAATTCAGAACGATCTAACACGTTGGAGAACAATCCGACGCATCAAAGACCTCGCCCCATGAAGTACGAGGCCAGTGAAAGACATCGCAATACCCAGCATTGCAAGCCAAGCACCTGTCAGGCCTGGGCCTACAGAAAGGGAGATTCCACCTCCGGTAATCTCCTCAACAGTGTTGAGCATGCCAAGGCCGATGGTCGTTCCAGAGATAAGAAGACCCATTCCAGGAAGACCAAAGACGAGAAGGGGCTTCTTGTGTGAGAGAGATACGAGAGCATAAGTGAGAACTGTCAGACCATGCCCAAATGCAGAGTATGTGGAAGATTTTGGGACATCATATCTCACCGTAATCGGTACCTCATTGACCTTGAGACCTTTCTCCACACACTGATCAAGGACTTCTAGAGTGGATTCCATTCCCTCGTTCTCGAAGGCAAGAAGGTTCAGAGCACGGCGATTGAATGCACGGAATCCACTTTGTGTGTCCTTAACCCCAAGATCGCTTGTTAGGTTTGATGCAGTATTGATCATCGATATACCAAGGCGACGGTAAAGAGGCATGGAATCCCGCTTACTTTCCTGCATGAATCGAGAGCCTATGACTACATCAACTCCATCTACATCTAATTCTGCAAGCACTGCTGGAAGGTCCTCTGGCTCATGCTGGCCATCACTATCAAGAATCACTAAACGATCAACATCCATCTCACGTGCAATACGAAATATCGTCCGGATTGCAGCCCCATAACCGCGGTTTGCACGATGATGATGCACAATCGCACCGGCTTTCGCGGCTAACCTAGAACATGAATCTGAAGACCCATCATCGACACACAACACATCGTTGACATATTCAAGGCAACGAACTACAACGGATGCTACCGTCTCCTCCTCATTGAACATCGGAAGACCGACGAGTGTCCGGACAGGGGCTGAAGGCGTGCCCGACATTGATTAAACTGGAGCGTAGTCCATATTTAATCAATCAGGCATTTCCACCATAGAATCCGTAGTATAGTATAGAACCGTAGTATAACGAGGTATTTGAAAATAATAAGTAGGCAAAAAAGGGGTTAATTGCCCACAACGAACCTCTACGATGGTCTCAAGACACATGACCTATGAGCGTAAGTCATGGTAATCTTAGTCACGGGTGGTGCTGGCTTCGTAGGTTCTCATCTTGTCGATCGCTTAGTTGAAGATGGCCAGAATGTCCGGGTATTCGATAACTTCTCCAGCGGGCGTGAAGATTTCCTCTTGCATCATGGAGATACTATCCAAACTATCGTAGGCGACCTCCTTGATCTCGATGCAGTCAAGACGGCAATGAAGGGCGTAGAGATGGTCTACCATCTTGCAGCGAATCCAGATATCCGGCTTGGTACACAAGTCACAGATACAGATCTGAAACAAGGCACTGTCGCCACTTACAATGTCCTTGAGGCCATGCGCTTGGAAGGTACAAAACGCATCGCCTTTGCTAGCAGTAGTGTTGTGTACGGTGAGGCCGAAATTATGCCCACGCCAGAGGACTACGGGCCCCTATTCCCAATCTCCCTCTATGGAGCATCCAAGCTCGCCTCTGAAGCCCTAATTACCTCATGGGTAGGTACATTCGGACTCCAAGCCTGGATTTTCAGATTCGCAAACATCGTCGGATCCCGAGGGACCCATGGCGTTATCTTTGACTTCATCCACAAGTTACACCGTGATTCGAATAGTTTGGAAGTCCTGGGCAATGGACTTCAGGAAAAGTCGTACATGGAAGTAATCGATTGTGCAAGTGCGATGATCCATGTAGTGAAGAACACAGACAATGAAATCAATTGCTATAATCTAGGCACTAAAGATACCTGCAGCGTTCGCAGAATCGCTGAGATTGTACTCGAAGAGACTGGATGTACGAATGCATCAATTGACTACACCGGTGGTGACCGCGGCTGGGCTGGCGATGTCCCTAGGGCAATGCTTGATGCTCAACGTCTGTTTGCATTAGGTTTCACACCCTCTCATGACTCCGAGGGCGCTGTGCGATTAACTGCACGAGTCCTTGTTGAAGAGATTGGTCGACCTTGATCAGGGCTGAAAGGAACCCTCCTCATCGAACAGAGACTCAGCCTCGATTGATGCAACTGTTGTCATTCGTATCACAGTCACATCAATTCTTGAGGCTTCAGGATAAATCGATGTCAACTCCCGATACAATTCCGTCCGAACCATGTCAATATCTGTGGCATCGACCACTGTGACTGAACGGACAGGAGAGTCACCTCGAACTTCTAGGATGTATTCCACCATCCACTCCACTGCAATCAATGGGGTGTCGTTACTGCTGGTGTGTTCGCCTTCTTCCATCATGAATAATATCGCCATACAAGCATATGAATGCATTGCTCTGATGTTCATAATGATGATCTGCTGCGCAAGAACAAACTCACTAGAGCACAACCGACGAGAAGCAAAACCACCCAGCCGAATCCTTGGACTTCCTCAGATGGGCCTTCTACAGCCCAAGAAAGAGCCGAAAGTGTAGCTGGACCATTTTCCACTTCTACGACCTCATGCACAACAACAAGCGTAACCGTCTCCGCATTGACCCCCTCGGGCCAATCGAATTCAAAAACGGCGTTAAGACCTGGTTCATCAGTCATTTCAACATCTCCCCAAGCCCAAGGCTTGATTGTCTTATTACCCCCTATTTCGATGCTCATAAGAGATTGAAGAACTGCAGAATGAACCAATAGGCCGTTCGTTGCTTCAGCAGTTGAGATTGTAACAGAGGTCTCAAGAAGAAGTAACGTCAACTGAGTTCCTTCTATCTGGATTGGATCTGCAACTACTACTGTTACAATCCCACCAGATTCATCCGCAACAACTGTTGCCTCGATGACCTCATGCGTCTTTCGTGCAGATTCTGCGGCAAGAAGGGACATCTGCAATTCACCTCTAGATACTGACGATGTGGCCTCAGCATGCCCATCCAGATGGTATGTTGGGAATGGCAACGTGTGGTTCAACCTCATGCGCCGGTGTGTGGCTGCCTCGTTACCTAGAGGGTCCTCAATGACATCGTGTAGATCTACCCGAATCAACCGGTCACCATTGGACTCCACCATTGCAGCCACCCATGGCTCGTGATCAGCACACACATCACACCAAACACCGGTTACATGTTCGAAAAGGACGGACCCTCCACCGCGTACATGCACAACAGATGCTGAATTTTCCGAAGATGATGCTGGAATACTGAGTATGAGAGCCAACATCAACATCGCGGCGATGCGCCTCATGCCTCCAGGACTGAACTCTCACGCTTGAAGAGAACGATGCATGAACCTCAACAAATCCATATTGAAACTGCTTTGTACACATTACAACCGCCGTCAGGCTTGAAACGAGGTAAGCGTCGCACAGACCGATGAGTAAGCGCTGGTTCAACGAGCATCGGGCCGATCCATGGCGTAGGAAAGCACGCCAGGAAGGCTACCGTGCCCGTTCAGCTTACAAATTAAAACAGATTCAAGAAAAGTTTCCAGTATTACGCCAGGGTGACATCGTTCTTGATGTAGGCTGCGCACCAGGAGGATGGACACAAGTCGCAACCGAGGTAGTAGGTGAAGATGGGTTAGTCATAGGCGTCGACCTCCAGACGACCGCTCCAGTCGAAGGAGCACACCTTATCGTAGGCGACATCCGAGACGAACTCGTAAAAACTACAATTCACGATACACTTAGAGGACGCCCAATCAACACTGTAATCTCTGATATTTCTCCAGATATCACGGGCAGATACGATATCGATCAAGCTGTATCAATCGAACTTGTGGGAATGGTCGCAGACTATACGCTACCAATATTGAACTCAGGAGGAGCCTTCATCGCGAAGGTATTCCAGGGCCCAGGCTTGGATGCACTGATTGCGGCACTGAAACGTCGGTTTTCCAAAGTTCACCGATTTTCACCTGTAGCATCTAGGAACGCCTCCTCTGAGATTTACATTGTATGCAGGAATCTCAAACCACATCATGGAGGACTCAAGCAGACTGTCACTGAGGAAATCGAGGGGGCACTCTCCAAGCTTGGCATTGTCATGCAAGAAGAGGGAGACGAGGATATTGTTCCACCAATTACTGGATTCACCGTCCACCGGAGAACATTGGAAGAGGAATAATCAAACATAAATGGCTCAAATCGGTACATTTCAAAATCATAACTCGATGGTCAATTCTAAAAGAGGAAGCCAATACGACCGAACGCTAAGGAGTCGCCACACATGAGCAATGCTACCATCTGCACTTCGTCTGGATTACCCCTAGAGGATAAGAGAAGCACAGCCTTCCCATGCCCAGGAGTAGATGCAGAAGGGAACCCCTGCAAGACATCCATTGGTCGTAGTGAGGCATGCCGCAATCAGGGAGTTCGATACATCTGCCCCGTCTGCGGCTTCCGAGGTCCTTGAAAGGAGGAATCCACATGGGTGAAGTCATCGTGAAGTACAAGGTTATGTTAGAAGCGGATTCGATGAATCGCATCGATGATGTTTGCAATGAAATTGATTCCATGGACAAGGAGATTGGCGCTGTTCAATTCGTTGAAAAGAAGCCTCTGGCTTTCGGACTCATGTTCATAGAAGTCACTGCTATCATTCAAGATGGCGAGGAATTCGAAAATCCACTTGGCAAATTTGAGGACTTAGTGAAGTCCTTTGAGGGAGTCACGGAAATTGAGACTCTCGAAATGGGTCGGCTCTGACTACTTCGGTCAATACTGTGAGGCCTTTGCCTGCATGAACTCCCGCATAAGAACAGTTGCATATGTACCTGGTGGGAGACTGAATCTGAACCGTAGACAAGCCCCTTCAGAATGCCATACCTCTCCAGTTCGAGGCCCAGCCGCCCAACGTGAATCAAGCACGTCTGCATCAAGAATTGGGGCATCCTCGATACTGAACTCTTCAAATCGAGATGCAAAGGCACGCCGACTTCCGTTACTTGACAACCGGCCTATCCTCTCAACCTGCCATGTCAGCCCATCGAGATCATGATCCTTGAGTACCTTCGATTCAATCTCCCCTGGCGCATGAACTGCGGCCTTTGATGTCGCCCCTGGCAATGGACCCGTGACCGCTAAACGTCGGAACCGACAATTTCGGATACAACGTTCGAGGTTCGTATCATCCACTGAAGCAAGCTTTCCGACGTCGATTTTCCCTTCCACGGAAAGTGGTGTCACGATATCACCTAACACCGGTTCAGCAAGAGGTAGGCCAGCATCAAGGCGGGCAGCAAGTACGTGATTGAACGCCATAGATTGAACGGAATGGACCATCATAATTTGGAGATTACGTGGAAGAGTCAGAAACGCCTTCACATGATCATCTGGATGGTCAACATAGGACTGCAACATGGATCTCTCGTAGCCTAGATGATTAGGAACAATCTCGAGACAAGCCGCTGCATCACCATGCTCACGCCACATCTCACGGAAATTACCACTTGCCTCGTCCTCGAATAGACCCGACATACCCAGATACACTGATACTGCCTGTTCAAAATCCGACTCAATGACATGGCGGCCGACAATAGGCGTGACAGGGCGCAACGAACCAAAACGCTGAGACCCAACCCAGTTTGGGAATACACCTTCTCCAAGGGATTCTTCCATCGCCTCCTTAATGGAGACAGCCCGTGACATTGCAGTCCGGGCATCTAGCGGGGAACCGTCATCATCGGTGCAACCACGCACAACGATAGTGAAACGATTTGCATGATGGGCACCCATCCCTACCTTCTGATGAGTACGGCCAAGAATCTCAATCTCGACATCTGCAATCTCAACATTCTGGATTGCTGCCTTCTGAGCATCTACAACCATTAGTTGGGTTGTGATTGCCTTCTTGTCCTTTGTCCCAGAAAACCAAATGCGGTTTCTTGAGATTTTCAGAGCGCTCGCAAGTCGATTCACGAATCGATTAGTTTCCCAATCCCGTAAAGTGACCCGGATTATCGTGAAACGACCCTTCGGATCAATAGATGGGATACGGCCAATCTCTTCAACTCGAAAATCCTCCGCACGCATCTTGAGAACGCCGTTGATTCCTGGCCCGGAAGTAGCAAATCGACTCAGGCCTGCGGCAGTATCGAGGTCGTCGGTGTCCACAGCCTCACCGGTTCCATCACAGCGAGAGGGAAGAGAAGGCCTTACTGGCATCCTTGACGACTGCCTTCAGAATCTTGACTGGATCTTTACCCTTGTTCGCACGAATGTACAACTCAGGGTCATCGAGGTCCGGATGGCCACTGAAATAATTGCAATAATCGACGTCCTTGTGAGCATTAAGGTGAGTGCGGAAAACATGCAGAGTGGTGTGATCCTCTCCACTGATTCGAATACGAAGTTCGCCCCCTTCATTCTTTAGAACCTTCATTGCCATGAGGTTGCCGAGATGAGTCCCCTTTTTGAGGGCTTCCACCGGGAATGACACCTCATATGAGTGAACAGGGGATATAGCAATCCTTGCGCCGTTGGGATTATCCCCCATTGGGTCTCGTCGAGTCCATGGACGGGGAGGACCACTCTGGAACATCAGAGATGGCGAACCTTCTCGAACGTGCGACGCTTCCCATCATCATCATCACGATTCTGATGACTGCAGGCTTTGCAATCGGATTCATTGACCCACCTTCATTCAATACCGATCTCACCACTTTCGTCCCTGAAGATGAGAATGATGTGATTATCGAAATCGTCGATGCACAATTGACAGAGACCGGGCTCCCCTTCTACACCCATATCACACGAGACGACGGCGGAAACGTGCTATCATGGGATTCAATTTTGATACAAGAGAATGCTCTGTATAATCTGGAAAATCAGTCAAGCATGCAAAGCAATCTGATTTTATCCAACATCTCAGCACCGGGCATTCTCCAACTCGCACTTGAGGAATCAGGTGCAAGTGGTATCCTGAGTGATTACGATTCTTGGGCATCTTTCCTCAATGCGACAGTAGACGAGAATACCACCTGTACTGATGGTGCAGATGAAGACCTCCGCAATGCGGCTTCCCTAGGGCGTATGGCAATCGTTCACAAAGACCTCGATTTCGAACCTATCTGCAATTGGCTACTAGATCGCTCATCGGGTGACCCGACTCCGAGTGCAAGTAGCACACTCTGGATCCTTGAAGTTCGTCGCCAAACAGACCCTAATGCGCAGATGATGATGGAGATTGTTGTTGCAGACATCTTCAATGAATTATCTAGTGGAGAAGACCTCCGCTTTCAAACACTCTCAGATGGGGTAATCAGCCACGAACTCAACAATGAAGCGGTTAGTCAATTGATTATACTCCTGGGGATTTCGATTATCCTTGTCGTAATTATCCTCGCTGCAGCCTTCCGTTCAATTCGATTTGTCGGATTCCCATTGGCAGCATTGACGGCATCCTTGGTGTGGACCTATGGATTCCTAGATATCGCTGGAATAGAATTCACCATATTGACCATCGCCGTAGCTCCTGTCGTTCTCGGCCTCGGCATTGATTACTCCATCCATATGCAAAGAACCTATGAGAGAAATCGGAGTGATGGGGAGCAACCAGCTGAGGCATGGGTTAACGCATTCAAGGAACTACGTGTTGCCCTAACGCTCGCGGTGTTCACCACAGTTTGTGCCTTTGTTGCAAACATCGCCTCACCACTCCCACCTGTCCGCAACTTCGGCCTAGCCCTCGCCATTGGTGTGACTGCAGCCTTCCTCTCATCAACCGTCGTCGTAGGCGCCCTACACGTCATCGTGTCACGATGGACCAATGTCCAACCCATCGAGAGTGACAGACGACGACTATTCGATACCGATGCCCGACGAATCACGGAGTTCCAGAAGAAAACTTCTGCACAGGTTATCATCGCTGTACTGCTAATTACGATTGGTTCGATTGGCTATTCAGCTGTCCAACTTGAGACCCAGTTCGACCTTACCGACTTCTTGTCCGATGAAATGGAAACAATGGAGACGCGTAACGCGATGTATGATTCGTATGAATCCTCTACATGGAAGGAGGTCAATATCCTGATTGTCAACTCCACAGGAGATGGCGTCATCCAAGATGACACGACTTTCCTGACCGGACTTTGGATTCTCGATCGAGAAATATCTACGACACGAGGAGTTGTAGCACCAACTGGAATCTTGTTTGAGGATGCCAAACCATCCTATGATGGACCGTATCCGATTCTCCGTGATGCTATCGAAGCAGATTCAGATTTCGGCGAGAGATATAACCTGATGATTGCGGAAGGTCGCGTCGCAACAATGGCGAACTACAGCACTGGAAATACTGCTGCTGCGCTGTTTGAACTTAGCACGAATACCAGTTCATCTTCCTCTTTCCGTGGCTTGACCTTTGAAGAGCGCGTAGGTCGAACCATTGTGTTCAACGACGGTAAAATCGCTGCAGCTAATCACCGGATAGATGTGGAAGCCGCAGACAGCACAGACAGTAGGGAAATTATCCGTGAGTTCAATGATGTCATACTCAAGGAAGATATTACCGAGAATATCGACGGTGAAGTGATGTTGACTGGATATCTCGTAAAACTCGAATATGTCCTAGACGCTTTGAGTACATCTCAGATTAGTTCGACTGTAATCAGCCTCATTGTGTCCTTCTTCGTACTACTCGTTTTGACTCGGCGCTTCGCCCCATCATTCATCGTAATCGTGCCAGTTACACTTGCTGCCGTGTGGGTCGTAGGTTCAATGGCAGTCCTCGGCATCCACTGGAACGTACTCACTGTGATGGTCACGGCATTGACAATTGGCCTAGGCATCGATTACTCCATACATATGTGGAAACGATTCGAGACATTGGTTGAACGGGATGTTGCACCTTGGGAATCTCTGCGAATTACCAACTCAACAACTGGTGCTGCACTCTGCCTAAGTGCACTCACGACTGCCATAGGGTTCCTTGTTCTGTGGTTCTCACCGATGCCTGTAATTCGTGACTTCGGTCTTGTTACTGCTCTTACTGTGTTCTTCTCGCTTATGATGGCTCTTGGGCTACTTCCTCTGCTGCTTGTCTATGAAGCACAAGCAGAGGAAAATGATGAATCATTCCAAGAATGAAGATAGATCGATTCTCTGTTCGCGCCCCAGTAAAAGCAACGCCATCCACATAGTCATTGGTGGACAAGCTGTTCGTTTTCTTTGAGCCCGACGCTGTACTTCTGCAATTTCCAATCCCGATTCTGCAGCGATAAATGCTCTAATCGGCCTAATGTGTACAACCATTGAATCTACAGGTTTGTTACCCAATGGAGAAGGGGATTCCAACACTAGAGGTTTCTTTGATTCTTCTTGAACAACCAACGAAGACGTCCGAACCTCTGAAGAAAGTCCCACCTTCTCTGGAATCACTTCCATCGGAATACCTGAGAGCATCCTACGCATCATCGGCGACCATCCAAGAGGAATCTCAACGTCACGCAGATTGGCATTACATGAAACAATACTACCCTCAATCGAGAGCCAGCCATTCTGGATGAGAACCTCTAGAAGTTCCCCTGCACCCTTGGAATCGGTCCAATGGAGATCGAGGCTCCATATCCTCATCACAGTATCTGAAGGCGAACTTTCGGGATCGATTTCCTGAAATGTCACAGCCAAAAGACGGCGAATCTCAATCTGGTCCTCAACAGACATTATCTCCTCTTGGACAGCGATAGGACTTCAACTCCTCGCGAACAGAGTGTATCTCATGGAGGAGGTAGTGGAGGCGCCTGCACAGTCCTACGAGCCCTCCACGGACGATAGAACACAGCATCGCCGCCGTTGGAAGATTGTCGCACTTGTATCAACTGTCGTCCTACTACTCCTGGGCTATACTGCCTACTCCGCACTTGGGGCATATCTAACGCGTACTGATCCAATCCCGCTAGAGGACAATATTGTGATTGATGTCGGAGGCAATATCGGTCAAGCAACCTGTATGGATTGGTTGGATGATACGCATCTAATTGTATGCGAGGCAGGTCTAGGGAGCATCATCGTCTACACTCTATCCGAAAACCAACTTATCGAAGGCACTACCCTGTTGAGTGGACTACAGAATCCCCATGGAGTACACATCGACAATAGTACGTTGTATCTCTCCGAACGGGGACGACTAACGGCTCATCCATTTACTGGAGACCTACCACACGAATGGAATTTCTCAGAATCCCGCGTCCTTGTCGAGGGTATTCCGGCGAAGAATCATCAGACAAATGCAGTACGTGCTGGACCAAATGGAACCCTGATTTGGCATTCTGGAAGTACCTGTAATGTCTGTGAAGAAGAGGACAACAGAAATGCGGCCCTCCTCATGGTAGATCCAGATACAGGTGAACATTCCGTCATCGCTAGTGGAGTCAGAAACTCCTTCGACGGAGCATGGATTGAAGATATTGGATACATTTTCACTGACAATGGTCGAGATTGGGAAGGAAATGACTTCCCTCCAGAGGAACTTAATCTGCTCGAAATCGGAGCTGATTACGGGTGGCCAGAGGACGTCCCAGATGACCCTGTCCCCGAAGGCACGCTCGGCCCCATTGCCACTTTTACACCTCATAGTTCAGCCAACTCTATCGCAGTCCGCCCAGTTAATGCAACGATCGAAGGAGCCGAACATTCACTCTTTGTCACCGTATTCGGCTCATGGAATGCAAACCCTGCAACAGGCGGTACAATCGTCCGTGTTGACCTCTTCCAGGATGAGAATGCAAGTCAAGGTTGGAGAGGAGATACCACGGTGATTGTGGAAGACGTATTTGGCGTTCTACCGATAGCCTTCCATCCAAACGGCGACCTCTGGTTTGCCAACTACATGTCAGGTCAGGCTCATATCGTCAGAAACGATTCATGACGGGTGTTGGTTCATATCCTGTCGCGTCATCGAACTGGCAGAATGGCTAGGGACTATGTCGCTCGTGACCCGCGCACAGGCAAGCGGATTTCCACTGGAAAGAGAGAGAAGCATATTCAAAAAGCAGCATTCAGCGCTCCTGAAGGGCCATGGAAATCCCTTCTCCCCAATCAGATTCGTGATTTGCTCGATCGACGTGTTTCCAGCGTTGAAGTCCGCTACATGGATGAACGTCTTCTACTCGACCGATTAGATGCGATTCGAGGCATCCCTTCACTTCCGAGAACGGACGATGAGTATGTACACCGTACAATTCTAGATGGATTGTGCTCCCGCTCCTCAGAAGAAAGAATTGCATGCCTCGACGTTTTTCTAGTTATATCACTCCGTGAGACGGATGAAATGATGGAGATGTTAGATGTCATGGTCGAAGACCCTGATCCAAAGGTCAGAAACCATGCGAGAAAGGTCCTAATCGATACTGCACCAATCTTCCCATCCGCACTAAGAGATACCATTGCGCGTCTCGTCCGTTCAGAGGTAAGAAGCGAACGAAATGACGGATTCAGCGCATTAAATCAAGCTGCACGCCAATGGCCGGAGGTTGGAGTCCACCATCTTGATGAACTCATCCGTGAAGATGAAGTTGATCTCCGCCGACGTTCAGCACGGGTTCTGAAGGCCATTGCTCAACGCGCAGGAGGGGCAGGCTGGGACCTCATTGGCTGGACTCTCGACGATGAGGATTCCGAAGTCCGCCGCATAGCGAGTAGAACCCTCCCGATGCTCGCTGAATCCGCTCCAAACATTGCTCAAATTATGATTGAAGAAACCCTCTTCGATGAAGACGATGAAGTTCGTCAAAATTCACTAAAGGCCCTTGGACGTATGGATAAGGATGATTCCAGAACTAGAACGCTAATCCTAGATGGGTGCCGCCACATTGATCCAAAGATGCGTATGTCCTGTGTGAAGATGCTACCGATTATCCTTGGAGAGGTAGAACGACGACAGACTGCACTAGAATTACTTATGGATGAAACCGATTCTTCAATTCGTAACCGTCTGGAGAGCATGTCAAAGGACCTTGCAATCGAAGGAACAGAAGACGAACGCAACCGATTCCTTGCACCTCTTCCAAAAATGGAGATGGAGGAAGGAAATGACCAAACTCCCACTACTGAGCCGAAATCAAAACCTAATGATAGAGGCCCAGACCCCCCTCCGCAAAACGATTGACGCGCCGTCAGCGTCATATATGGGTGCAAGGTCGGCAAAACGACGAACATGAGTGAAGGCGCCGATGACCACAAGCTCGAGCAGTTCGAGCGACTCTGGGATGGCTGGACACCTAAGGGCCAGAACGTGACCAAGGCTCACAAGTTCCGCCACTATATGCGCCAACATGTCCTACAGATTCTTCCTGCAAACCGTAAGAGAGGAAACAAGCAGCGTTTCCTGACCAAGGATAACTGTCGGAAATATTGGATGGGTGAACTCCAAGCGGAGATTGAAGCCGCCGACTCGTTCTGAAGGTCGGTTCCAACATGCCTCTGCTTCGTTTCTCGGATTGGGACCTCCCTCCTTCAATTCAAACAGCCATTGATTCACAAGGCTGGGAAAACCCCACGGAAATCCAGCGTGATGCTGTCCCTCCAGCCCGCTCAGGAGCAGATGTGATTGGACAGGCACGGACAGGATCGGGGAAAACCGCAGCATTTGGAATCCCGATCATCGAACGTGTCGAAGCAAAGGGAACACCCCAAGCAATCGCACTATGTCCTACTCGCGAACTTGCAACGCAGGTCTGTGAGGAACTCAAGTGGCTCCAAGGCGACTGTGGCCTATCCATTCTCCCGGTATATGGAGGGACTGACCTCGAGAAGCAGGCAGAAAAGTTGGACAGCGGCGTCGACATCATCGTCGGGACTCCTGGCCGAGTCATTGACATGACGAAGCGCGGACATCTTGACCTAGCTGCGATTTCTATACTCTGTCTCGACGAGGCGGATCGTATGCTTGACATGGGATTCTGGCCAGACATATCCTGGATTGTAGGGAACATGCCAGAGCGTTCTCAAACTCTTCTTTTCAGCGCAACATTCCCCCAGGAGATTATCGATGCCACCGAGGAATTCCTCACAAATCCAGTCACTGTGATGAGTGAGGACCTAGAGGTAGAGGTTCCAGAAATCGACCAGAAGTGGATCCGTATTGGACGTGCTAACAAACTCTGGGCTGCCGGGCGCATCCTCTCGCACATGGGAGATGACGATCAATGTCTCATCTTCTGTAACACAAAACGAATGGTCGAACTACTTGATGAGCGTCTAGGTAAGCACCGCTTCGAATGCTCAACCTTACACGGGGACATGTCACAGAACAAGCGAGAGAAGGTCATGAACGGATACCGCGATGGCAGTGTCCAGATATTGGTCGCCACCGATGTAGCAGCTCGTGGACTTGATGTCGATGGCGTGACTATCGTCATCAACTACGATTTACCTGATAATCCTGAGGATTATGTCCATCGAATCGGACGGACCGGCCGCATGGGCCGTAGTGGAACTGCGTGGAGTTTTGTTGGCCGAGAGGATTTACTTCAACTCGATCGAATCCGTTCAACTTGGAACCTGACAATCGACCAGGCTGAAGCACCTGAACTCCCAGAAGGTGTGAAGCGTGACCCAATTCGTGCACGCATGGATTGGTCCGAATCCTCCGACCCATTCGGTATGGTCCGAATCTCCATCGATGCAGGATCTAGCATAATACGCAGTACCCTCCAACTCTCTGATTGGATCATGGAAAACGCTAAGGTCAAAGAACTCGCAATTGGTGAGATTCTGATTTCAGACGACAACACATTCGTAGACATACACTCTGAATCGGCCCAACGTGTTCTCGAAATCATTGAACGCCGCGAATTCGAAGGGCAGAGATTGGAAGCGAATCTCGCGATTCGCTGATTACTCTTCTTCCTCATCAGCCCACGCAAACCTTGGCCGAGTAAGGGTGAGTGCACCCATTCCCACTGAAAGTAGAAGGAGCCGTAATCCACGTCCAATAGCATCATGATGCTCTGTGGTTACTCGAGCACAAGTAGCAGAGATGATGCCTTCGCAGGCTTCGGCAGCACTTGCATCTCCTCCTGTAGCCATAACCCATGAACCCCAAAAACCGAGGAATACGAAACCAGAGAGGGCAGCAACACGAGGGGCTTCCTCACTGAGATTCTCTAATTGAGCATCAACGCGAATCCCTTGAAGTGAAGGGAGTCGCTTCCAGAATCGACGCACCTCAGATCGCGCTCCAGTCATATTGAACCAGATAGTCCATCCAACAACGAGAACGATAAGCGAGCCATACCGGAGAACGAAATCATGGAATTGGTATAGGCTAGCATCGCAACCAACGACCATGCCTGCCGTCCCCTCGCAGCCATTGACAGCAAGAGGATACAACACAATGAGACGAACCATATTCAGGAAAAATAAGATGACTGCGGCATAACTTAGATGTCGGAATTTTGTTCGGAAATCGAAAGCAGGAGTGAGCATGACCATCATCGAGAGGAACAAGAACTCGTGGAGTCCAGCGCATTCATCTGACACGTAGAGGGGGATATATCCATCTACGAAATCAGGATGAAGCAGATTGACCTGGGTCATAGGGCCTGTCGAATGAGCAACAAGCTCTGTCGAACCATGCCAGATGAATTCAGATATTGTAGACCAGAGCCATGCTTCAACTAGTTGTAATGGCAACAAAGTGTTGGCTGGTTCAATGAACCAACGAAAAATAACCTCACCCAATAGAAGCATGAGTACAAGGCCGAGAACTGCTCCAATCATTCTCATTAACTCAGGTAGCGGGATATCCTCTGATGGACGGCCAACGACTTCCCGCATAGTTAACCATTCGACCTCGTCCGTTTCAATTTGCCTCGGTCAGTATGGTAAATTGGAGATTCGCAATGAAACCGTTCAAGAACGACCCCCCGTAGGATGGTGTATGGCCAATGTTAGAGTGGTCGATGTTGTGGGTTTCCACTGCCCCGTCCCGGTCCATGAAACCCGTAAGGCTCTCAGTGAAATGGAGAGTGGAGGTGTTCTTGAAGTGATTTCCGACGACAAGGAGAGCCTCCATGACATACCAGCACTTTGTGATAGAATGAAGATCAACCTAATGTCAGTAGAAGAAGATGCAGGAGAATACACATTCAGGATTCTAAAAGAGGTGATGAACGAATGACTCGCTTCATTGAAGAAGCCACCGATGTCCCAGCTGATGCCCGCCTTCCCACCTCACATGGTGATTTTCGAATCCGCGTCTTCAATGACCAGAATGGTCTGGACCATGTCGCTCTTACACTAGGAGACATGACTGGACCAGATCCTGTTCTCGTCAGGGTTCATTCCGAGTGCCTTACAGGTGACGTATTAGGGAGTCTAAGATGTGACTGTGGACCCCAATTAGATGCTGCTTTGAAGGCAATCTGTGAGCGTGGTTGGGGCGCACTACTCTATCTAAGACAGGAAGGACGAGGAATTGGACTCCACGCAAAGATTCAGGCCTATCATCTCCAGGACGGAGGAGCTGACACTTTAGATGCAAATCTCAAGCTTGGATTACCTGCTGACGCTAGAAACTACTCGATTGCCGCTCAAATGCTTCAAGGAATTGGAGTTGAAGAAGTTGCATTGCTGACCAACAATCCAGACAAAGTAAGTCAACTTGAGGAATATGGTATCGTCATTGCAGAACGTGTCCCATTAATCGTCGGGATCAGTGACGAGAATGTAGAATATTTGCGAACAAAGGGCCTACGTATGGGACACGTAATCGCACAAGAAGACCTGAAGAATCCAAAGTAGGATTCCTAAAGAGAGTGCAAGAGTGGGCCCGCCCAGATTTGAACTGGGGTCTAATGGTCCCAAACCATCAAGTATAGGCCAAACTAACCCACGGGCCCTTGTTCAGCCCGACGAAATGACGGCCCGTCATGAATGTTCCTCAGAGTAAACGGTACTCACCAGGGCCCTCGCGGATGAGGGCACCTTCAATCTCAGACACCTCAATCCACCGCTTCACCTCATCCTCATCGACACCAACTTTCACTGCTTCTCGAACTAGCAATTCCATATCGATGGAACCATCATCCTTCGCAGCAGACTGAATCATCCTCACTGGATTGGGCCGGATAGCACCTCCATTACTTGGATTCAATTCTGGTCGACGCGACAAGGCATCCTCCACCTCCTTGCGAATCTCAGGGGGAAGATTTGCTGATGAGACCGCTTGAGCCATTTGCCCCGCATTATCGAAGGATTGGGCAATAGTCAGAGACGAGGAACCACAATGTCGGCAGGCGATGCTACGTTGTCCTGAACGTCCCCCACTAGCACGACCACAAGAATCACAACGAAGCATGTCCCAACGCTGGTCCCCCATCGGTGTTGTTCAAAGACGGGAGTGTTTGAGCAATTCGGATTATAGAGAGAAATTTCCGCCGCCATCGCCAGCCGTACGGAGGCCAGTGGAACTGGTGGATTCACGGACACGCCCTACTGGACCACCTATTCCAAGCGAATCAGGTAGAATGAGCGCGGCAATGACGCCCCCCCAATGGCCTTCAGCTGCAGTAATCTCATCCACCGCAATACCATGTTCGATAATCTCAAGATCGCGGCTTGCCAGACGTCGCTGCATCTGTCGCTTCAGAAGAATCTCTGTTTCTTCGTAATCCTCCTCTGTAGCGATGGTAGCAACGATAGCTACTTCCTCACCCTCTGGTGTATTGCATCTCGCCCACGCAGCTCCTGCGCATGCTGTACCACCATTCCAAGAATATGCTACAGAGAAATGACATTCAACGAGGCTGCCCATTGGTAGAGGGCGAGGTTGTTCTGCAGTGAAACCCATCGGGAGCATTGCCCCCTTGACCTGAACAAGGCGACAATCGCCAAGACCAAGGTCGACTAGACACTGATCGAAGGCATCTTCTTCCGACTCACCCCAAGGGGCAACAGCCGTCATCAACCAACCACCAGTAGGCGTCCCAGCAGCCTGCGGTGCCGATGCACTCGGAGTACTACTCGACCCGCCAATGCTGAAGTCCATGTGATTCGGAGGACCTCCGGGTTCATCAACGGGAAGGTTGGTCACAGTGCAATGGCAGCCGATTCACCATCAATCTCGATGAGAGCAGCCCCCGCCCTCTTCATCCTTGGTTGGATTCTAGCGGTTCTAGGCTACTTTGGCATTCTACCTGAGAACTTAGGAGCAGGACTTGCCATCCTTGCATGGACTACATCTGTTACTCTGATTCTCCTCGACAGGATTGCAAAATATCGAGCTGAGGTTCGTCCACTTCAAGACGTGTGGGGAAACGGAGAAAGCGAAGATGAATCCGCAGATGTCGAGCCTCTCGCTAATCCACGTGAGTTAGGACTTGATGTCCCACTCTAATCTCATAGAAGACGAATTGATTCAAGATTATGAGGCGCAGCAGTGCGTACCTTGAACGTCTCTGTGAGAGTTTTACGGAACTCGTTACACACAGTATCATCCCCATGATGACAGATAATCCGCCGAGGTTTAGGGTTGAGGGCATTGACATAATCGAGTAGTTGACGTCGATCAGAATGACCTGAGAATCCATCAATTGTGACAATATCACACTTGACATCGACCATCATCGTATGTCCGTCTTGAGCCATAGGGACCTCTGAGTACCCCTCCTGGAGACGGCGGCCAAGAGTGTTCGATGCTTGATAGCCAACGAACGCAAGCGTTGCTCGATCATTCGGAGCCCAGTGTTGCAGATAATGCAAAATTGGTCCTCCCGTCATCATGCCGCTCGTCGCAAGTACAATGCAAGGCGATGGATCGAGTACTATCTGCTCCCGGCGCTCGCGCGAATCTACAGTCCGGAACCATGGAGAATTGAATGGATTCTCATCGCCCCCCCGAAGCACCTGCTGCCGAAGATCACGATTCAGGAAATTCGGATGCGATGCATGGATTGCTGTAGCCTCTGCAATCATGCCATCCAGCCAGACCGTGCAAGGGTCACTAGTGAAATCCTCGGACTTGAACAGTTGATCGATTGCAACCATCACTTCCTGAGACCTCCCCACGGCGAAAACAGGGCAGAATATCTTGCCCCCACGGGCAAGCGTCCTACGGATGAGGTCCTGCAGTTCAGCAGTCGCCTCTTGACGTGTAGGTTGGAAGGAGGAACGTCCACCATAGGTGGATTCAATCACTAAGGAATCGACGCGAGGGAAACGGACCGTAGCGGCATCGAAGAGCCAGGATTTTTCGTATTTGATATCGCCTGAGAATAAGAGTCGATGGAGATTCTTATCTTCGCCAATCTCGAGATATACCGAGGAAGAACCAAGGATATGTCCTGCATTCTCCATTGTCATCTTCATATCAGGGGCGACGTCGATTTTCTGTCCATATTCAATGTCAATTACGTGCTTAATACACATCTCGATATCGGCTATATTGTAAGGTGCTTCATCGCCATGCTCCATCCGACTTACCTTGATGTAATCCTGCTGAAGCAATGCCATAAGGTCTCGAGTTGGGGGAGTGCAATAGACAGGACCACGGTATCCGAACTTGAAGAGGACCGGGAGCATACCTATGTGGTCAACGTGCGCGTGCGTGATAATCACAGCGTCAATGTTGTCGAGAGGTAAGAGTTCTGGCGCATCAAAGAAAGGTTGGATTTCTGAACGATTGTTAGTGGGCTTAGCCCCGCAGTCAACAAGTACACGACTCTCGTTGGTCGTAACCATGTGCATAGCGCGACCAACTTCTCGATATGAACCAAGGGCAGTCAGACGAACCCAAGGTGCGCTAGATCGCTTTGGACGATAGATACGGCTGCCGAACTTTCGAAACAATTCTTTTCTCTCAGTTGCAGTTTCCCGCCGATACCGACGAATGTTGTTGAGTGTCTTCGATTCGATAGCAGAGGAACGTTCCGCACGAAACAACCAACCAAGACGATCGCGAAGTTCGACAAGATTGGACCCCTTCGGACCAATCGCTGTTGATGGATCATGGCATTCGATTGTAACCTCAGATAATGCTGGATCAATCCAGATGTTGGTAAGACCTGCTTCTTCTGGAATAACCTCCTTCACTGTGGCCATCACATCATCCTCCTTTGCCAAGATGGATGGATCAGGGCGAACAACGATTCGACGACGTATCGCCTTAGCCAGCTTTACAGTCAATGCATTCCCTTTCTGAGAAAACGCATCTGGAGTTGGAGTGATGATGGCAATTGTCCCCGCTTCCAACTCTACTGTATATGGGACTCCATCCGGTATGACCTCCTTGGCCTTCTTCTTAATCTCGCTCAATGTCAGCCTCACGGATTCAACTCCTAGTCATCCCTCAGCATCCGCACGTAAATCCGGAGATGACGCGCGGGCGTCAGGGAATAGGATTGGCGATCAGAGTCGCAGGAACAAAGCCTCTAGCTCTTCCTGAGGAATCAATTGGTATCCATCTTTTGGCGTGATGACACAGACATCCATGCCATTACCAGATGCGGCATCGCGCTGAGCAGAAGCAAGAAGTGCACGCGCAACGACCTCGACGGCTTCGTCGCGGTTCATGCCCTCGCGGAACTTATCCTCAAGCACACCATACATGTAAGGTGAACCAGAACCAGTTGCACAGTAGACGTCAGGGATAGAGCCACCAGCAGAGTCGATGGAGTATACATGAGAGCCTTCATCATCTACTCCGGCGATCAGCAACTGAACCCAATGAGGACGTCCGCCAAGTATGTTCGCAGTGAGTGTGGCTGCACCCTTCACGGACATCTGTGTGCCACGCTTTAACTCAAAGAGAGCAAGTTCAGCGGCAAGAGAACGGCTGAGTGCTTGTGCGTGACCTACTAGGCCAGCAGTAGTAAGGGCGATGTTATCTGCGATACGGAAGAGTTTCTGAACTGACTTATTGGCAACGAAGTGACCCATGGTAGCGCGGTGATCTGCACCAACGACAACACCTCCGTCGAAGGTAACTCCAACAGTGCTCGTTCCAGTCTTGGTCTGTTCCATCATGCCGTCCATAGGTTCACAACCTGCCCCTCACCGATTGACTTGGGACAGAAAGGAAGAATCCACGGCCCCTTATGAATACGCCGTCAACTCTCATCCAATAGAACTCAAGACCCTCAGATTCATGACCGGCCGCTGTGAAACAAGGTCTATGGCCGGCGAGGATGAACCTCAATGGATTCCAATCGGAAGGGCATCCAGAACAGCCGAAATGCAGGAAGGTGAGACATTTCACTGGATGGATGGGCGTTATCCTGACCCACCTATTCCAACCTCTATCGATGGGACAATAATCCATCGAGCTGAGATTCGCGATATAACCGGGCTACCTCAACTTCTCGATTGGGCAGCAGAAGGAGATATCGCGATTGTGAATACTCGCCACCTCATGAGCAGGAAAACCGAGTTCAATGCAGTCATAGAGGAACTTGCAGAATTTGTCGAGAGAGATCTGGGCGGAGAAATTGTTCAGATTGGCGATTCGAGGATACTCATACTGCCCAAAGGAGTACGTGCAACCCAATCTGCTGACGAAAGGCGGTGAGCACATCGACAGCCGAATCGACCACCCGTGTCCGATTTGTTCTGACGGAGGGGGCCTTTTGATGACTGTCCACATAGATGAGATACCATACTTCGGCGAACATACGCAGGTGACGCTTGCCTGCGAAGCATGTGGATGGAGGAAAACTGATTTCATCCCTGCAGAGTCTCGCGGTCCGACCGGGCATCGACTCATTGTCAATGCAGAGCACCTCGGCACTCGTGTTATCCGATCATCTAACTGTACCGTGAGGATTCCAGCATTGGGGTTAGAGGTTGAACCAGGTTCTGCAGCATCGGGATACGTCTCGAACGTCGAAGGTGTTTTCATCCGTTTCAGAGATACAATGATGATGATGGAACGTGGCCATGATCCCGAGAGGGACGCATCTGAAAATCTAGAAAAAATTCGTCAGATTCTTGACGTTCTGGAACGAATCCTATCGGGAGAGAATTGCACAATGGAACTCATCCTACTCGACCCTCTTGGCCACAGTGGGATTCTACACGCTGACACTGAAACCTGGATACTCAGTGAAGAAGAAGTCAATGCGGTTGCCGTCGGCCCTGAAATCCCGGTCTTCGAAGTAGGCAAGGACTAATCAAAGCGCATCAGGCGCAAGGAAGTCGTCAATTCGGTCCTCAAAGGCACCACGTTTCTCTGCGATATCGCCCAGCCATTCTGTTGCTCGATCAATACAAATCGTCTTGATTTCTGCAGCGAGCATATGGCCTGAAGTATAGGATCTACGAATTTCTTCCAATGCTGCATCATCTGGCTCAAAGAAGGTGAGAAGATATTGGAAAGCCACGTCTTTATCGCAATCACCACCGAGGCGACGGTGCTCCTCGACCGTTGATTGACCTCCACTAAATGCTCGCTTGACCTTCTTCTCCATAACCGAAATCTCGTCATCAAGGAAGATCGTTGTCTCAGGCCGACTTGACGACATCTTATCGCCAGTCATACCAATTGCAAATCGATGATAAGTAGACGACGGAGGCAACATTCCCATGCCACCAAGATTCCGTTCGAGCGCAAGTAAGGCCATCCTTACAGCACCTCGATCCCTCGAGGCCGCCCCTGGTAATTCGATCAAACCATGCTTTGGATTTGAAAGGACATCTGCAAATCCTAGGGGTTCCAAGGCGGAATGGATTGAATCGAAGATTGCACCCCTAACATCCCTGTCAATACGGCCCCGGTCACCGACACCGAGCTTAGCGCTATTTTCGTCCTGAACTGAGAGGCCGATGGAAAGCCCACCAGATTTCCTTGGTTTGACATTGAACCAATTAGTACGTGCTGCTAAATCACGAGTCAGGCGGATGTGAGGATCTTGATCGACTCCAACTGGCACCACAATCGGACGTAAACCCCCATACTCATCCAACTGAGGGTGAAGGATGTCACCAGCTTGCACCATGGGCGCTTGGACATGAGCCAAATTTGTCTCCCCACGGAAACCATAGATTGACTCCATCTCTGAAAGATTGGTACGCTTTCCAAGAGTGAAACCAAGGCGCTGAACAATGGGGCGTGAACTCTGGAAATATACTGATGTCCGGTCCGGATCAAGCCCTAATGCAGCATAGTTCCATACATATTCCTTCAAGGCGTTCTCTCTACACTTCTCCAACGACATTCCGCGCGTCGCATGAGCTTCAAGATCCGCCACAGCAATCGTAACGTCTGCACCTTGAGATTGGAACCACTTCACCTGCTCAATCACCATACTATGTCCCAGATGCATTCTCCCTGAAGGCATAAGCCCAGTAAGTACACCAAATGGGTTCTTTCGCCGAGCCGCATCAAGGACTACCTCAAGATCTCGCTGCGCAAAGACAATCCCGCGACGATGTAGCATACCGGGATTAGGAAGATCTAGACCCTCCATGGTTCCAAGTCCAAACTCGTCCCGAATCCTTGCATAGTCTGTCGACTGCTGGGACGACCACGGATCGATGCGAAGGTCATCAGCCACAGACATAGGGTCCGCCGTGATGGGATGAATGCTTCTCTTGCTACGAGCACATGCCCCCAATTCGCCGAGGATATGAAGTCCTGCCGTGGACTCACAGGACCATGGGCAGAGTCATGGTCCTCGGAACAGGTCTCGTTGGTGGATGGATAGCCGACCGATTGGCTGTTGAGGGGCACGACGTAATTGGAGTTGACACCTCAGCCTCTGCTCTTGAGCGACGTGACCCTAGGGTACTCTGTATCCATGGGCCAGCAGGAATTGAATTGTTAGAGGAATATGCGCCCGATGTTATTGTCAATGCTCTTCCTGGACGTGTCGGTGACCAGATTAGAGTTGACCTGGTTACGCAAGGTTTGGCTGTCGCCGATCTTGCCTTCACAGCAGAAGACCCAAGAGAACATGATGAATTAGCAATCGAGGCAGGAGCATGCCTCGTCTACGATGTAGGAGTAGCACCGGGCCTATCCAATCTGCTACTCGCCGAAGGGAACCGACGTCACGGACGATTAGTCAACGGCAGGGTAAGAGTAGGAGGAAATCCAGTCGAACCCGATGATAATTGGAGTTACATGGCCCCCTTCTCACCACAAGATGTAATCGAAGAGTACACACGACCAGCGAGAATCTTACGAGGGAATCAAACCGTAATTGTCCCAGCAATATCGGAAAGAACCCTATTTGAGGTCGAAGGGCGCGGAGAGATGGAAGCTTTCCTGACCGATGGGCTACGCTCTGTTCTTGATACAGTAGATGCTGAGAATCTAACTGAGGCTACGGTACGATGGCCAGGGCACATCGCTCGATTCATTGCGCTAGGTGACGAATACGACGAGAAGGAACTCCTCGAATCATGGAGATGGAATCCGCAACGTAGTGAGTTCACTTGGATGGAAGTAGTAGTCAAGGGAGATGGACGAACTCGTTGGGTTCTTGATGATGAAGGAGGTTCTCAAGGGTCCTCGATGGCACGCACTACTGGTGCAATCACCTGCGCCACAGTGGAGCACCTGTTAGAAACAGATGTGCCCGCGGGAGTCCACCCCCCCGAAGCCTTGGGGACCTCATTCCTCGACCGCTGCCTAACACATTACGCCGCAAATGGAATTCGTATTGTGGAGACAAGAGAACGCTGAATCACTCCTGCTCAAAAAGAGAACTATACATGAATTGCTCAGGATTATCGCGATTTATCAGGCGGCGCATCTGGAACACTGTGATGACTCCCACAACAAGGGCAATTATGGGTAAAATAATGTCCATATGAGCTACTGGCCGTGGTTCAATGAGCCAAGTGAATCTGATTGATGAATCTTGGAATCCAGAAGACCATTCGAAAAGATCAGTTACATGCTCCCCGATAACAATCATCGGTGTCAAACCGTTGAAATCACCAGTTACAATTTCCACATCACCTATCGATGATTCGAATTGAATCTCGACCTTGTCACCTGGAGCAATTGACACATACACCGCCCCGGATACTATTCTCCAACCAACACGAAGATGCCGATCCATCTCATCCAACTGAGGAAGATCCGTACCGTTCATCCAACGGACAGATTCCACCAGAATACCGGATTCTGTAGAATTCACTAACGATATAATGCTCGTACCAGGTGTAGACCACTCATCCACATTGACTGATGGTTGATCGAGTATGATAGAATGCGAGGGACCTCCTGTTGTGGCGATGGACGCAGATGTTTTACTCGTGTGGTACTCGCCAGCTGTGGTAAACCAAAACGGTTGAGTCTCAATCCATGCAAGGACGTCAGGATCCTTACGAACATTGAGATCACCTAACTCAGCAATCCACCGTAAGACAACGGGTGTGCCATCATCCATACTCGCTTCAATCGCTTCGATACTTGCGACACTCTTCTCTAGAGACCCAGCATCGAAATCAATGGCTTCGATACGTCCGTCACCGATACTAGGCCCGATAGAAACTTGGAATCCTGATGTGACTAATGCATCACCGACACTCTGATTCAGAGTCGAATCTGGGGACTCATCCTGTAGCCCGAAAGTGATTGGTGATGCCCCCCAACGTGACGCTTGGACCTGATCAGTAAGATATGTACGACAAGATGCAATTGAATCAGCGTCCTCGAAAGGATTGATGCCAGGCATACCTTGGCAGCCAAACTCGTCTCCAAGAGCAAAACGCTCTGGTCCTGCGATACGCGTCAACCATCCATCCTCATCATACGAATAGTCATCACCCTCCGCAATGACAGTGTGAGCGAACAACGGCAAAAGGAGAATCGCTACGACTACTATGGCGAATCTGCTATTGTTCACGGAACTTGCGTCTATTCTCTCATTTTTGTATTCTCGCTCTATTTCAACGGGCAACCGTCAAGAGGGGTTGAGTTGCAAATCGACTCATGGTTGGAGACCCATTGTTGAAACTCTCCTCCGACACTGGGCTTCGACAAGGGGGCAGTCATGTCCCCCCGGCTCCAATCTACTCACTGCTTCTTCGCATAGGGCCTGTAATCCTAAAGACGATTTTCAGAATTCGTACGTGCGGAACAGAGCGGCTCGCAAAGCGTGGACCTGTAATCCTCGCAGGAAACCATGTATCTCACGTCGACCCAATCCTGATGATTGTTGGTGCTCGCAGGACTGTGCGCTTCCTGTCAAAGGCTGAGCACTTCACCAACTGGTTTACTCGAATCGTCATGATCACAACCGGACAACTTGAGACTCGTCGAGAAACTGGAGGGAAAGAGGGGATTGCTCAAGCAGTTGAAGTATTGGAAAAAGGAGGAATGATGGGTATTTTCCCCGAAGGTACTCGTTCAAAGAAAAAAGAACCGCCTTACCTCCAACGAGGAAAGACCGGAGTTGCTCGTCTCGCTGCGACCTTCCCCGACGTGCCAGTTCACCCGATTGCGCTACTCGGTGCTCGTGAGATGCTTACTCCCGGCTCGAGCAAGTTTCGGCGAAAGTCTCCACTCACGATGTCTGTTGGCCAATCTGTGACTTGGAGAGAATGGATTACACATCCAAACGGAGGCGCTATGGACAATACTGCACTAAACGACCTTGTTGCCTCCGAAGAAGAGGCCCGTAAGGAACATCTAGCCGTCCTTTACCGTCGATTTACTGATCAATTAATGGGCAGCATCCAAGCACTTGGCGCACCCTAATCTCGGACGCTATCGCCGCATCCTTGAAGTGCCTCGGAACAAGGTCTTGCCTCGGTCAAGATGGACGAATACCTGCGACTAATGCGACGAATCCTCGACGAAGGTGTCGAACGCAGTGACCGTACAGGAACCGGTACCACCTCTGTCTTTGGTCATCAAATGCGTTTTGATTTACGCGAACGTTTTCCTGCAGTGACAACAAAGAGAGTCCACTGGCCTTCAATCATACACGAACTCCTCTGGTTCATTAGTGGAGATACGAATGTGCGCTACCTACAGGAAAACGGTGTAAGAATCTGGAATGAATGGGCTGATGAAAATGGAGACCTCGGTCCCGTCTATGGCAAACAATGGCGGAAGTGGGAGGCAAAGGATGGACGCATCATTGACCAACTTCAGAATGCAATCGAGATGATTCAGGAGAATCCCACAAGTCGACGAATCATCGTAAATGCATGGAACGTAGGGGAACTTGACGACATGGCTCTGATGCCATGTCATGCATTCTTCCAGTTCTATGTCGCTAACGGAGAACTCTCTCTTCACCTCTATCAGAGATCGGCAGATGTCTTCCTCGGTGTGCCATTCAACATCTCATCCTATGCGCTCCTATGTTGCATGGTTGCGCAAGTCACTGGACTCAAACCTGGTGACTTTGTTCATACAATTGGAGACGCCCACCTATACCTGAATCATCTTGATCAGGCAAGAGAACAAATCTCACGTGAGCCTAAGTCTTGGCCATACCTTGAACTAAATTCAGATTGTAAGACAATTGATGATTTCACCTACGATGACATCAAGATTCTCGATTATGAGCACCACCCCCATATCAAGGCACCAATCAGTGTCTGAACTCTGGGGTGACTCTACAAACTCCTCAAAAACCAGCTACACCTCCGGAGGTTATGAGCAAGAAATATTTCGTCAAGTTTGTTTCAGAACCGAAGAACGACCCTATCAAGACGATTGTTGGAATCGCATGTGCGACACGAGCAATGGCCGATGGCCACGAACTTAGTGTGTTCTTTGCTGCTGCTGGGACGCGCCTTCTAGACCAATCATACATCGAGGAACTGGATCGAGAGATGGGGCCGGAATCTAAGGCAGTCACCGAGATGATGCAAGCAATAACATCCAATGCCGTAATCTACTGCTCATTCGCTTCAGTCAAGGCTACACTAGGCCACAGCGAAGGTGATGGAGCTCTGATCGTCCCCGATGACAAAATCAAGTGGAGCGGCCCTCCAGGAGTAATTGAACTAAGTTCTTCCTCGGATATTCAGCTTGTTTACTAGATTGCGCTGCACCGTGTAATTCATGCCCATGAAGGGTATCAGGAGTTCATGCGGGTCTGTTTGATTGCTGCTGTAAGTGAGAACGGAGTCATTGGAATTGATGGGGACCTTCCTTGGCGTGTCAAGAGCGACATGCTCCGATTCAAGCGATTAACTACTGGTGACGGAGATGACACAGGTGCAGTCATCATGGGGCGAAAGACATGGGAATCTCTTCCTGACAGCCATCGGCCGTTAGACGACCGAGTCAATATTGTACTCACACAACAGACCGGTTGGACTGATGATGGAGCAGAAGCAGCATTCTATCCGGGGCAGGCCATGGAAATTTCCTTCGCCGAGGGTTGCGACGAAACGTGGATTATTGGCGGTGCAGGCACCTATGCTGCGATGTTCGATCATGTTGATGAGATTCATCTGACCACAATACATGCCGATATCAACGGCGATGTGCACATGCCGGATTGGGACCGTTCGGCTTGGAAGGAAGAAATTGTTGAACGCTGCGAACCAAGTGCAGATGATGATTATGCATCGACCTATTCGATTTGGCGCAAGGTCTAATCATTCCGCAGCATCATACACTCTGAAACCACCCAATGGTGGCGTATACACATGGAGATTCAGAAGTTCACTATCTGTATCGTTTGAAATCCGATGAATATCTGGCTCATCAGCAGCACATACCTCGCCTGGTTGATAGATACGCTTGGATACAGGTAAAGCACGACCACTCTGGTCGAGTTCGTAAATTGTCTCGGTCGAGAGACCATCGAGTATGACAAAAGCACAATCTGAACCACGATGATCGTGAATAGGTGTATCCTGACCAGGAGTCCAGAGAATAGCTATGAGTTCGTAAGCATCGGTACGAGCGAGGATATTGCGACAATACTCATTTTGATTTGAAGCAATTTTTGAACGGAGTTCGCCTACATCTATGGACAGATCTGAAAGGCGTTCTCCGAGATTCTCAAGTCCAGGCCGAGGCGTTTGCTCATCAAGCCAGACAATGAGACTATCCAACTCCGAATCAGAAGCGCGGAGGTCGGAAACTACTTCCTGATTCAAGATGCGAGAATCAGCCATCAATTTCCCTCATTAAATGGCGATTATTCATGGTACCTGTTTCTGTCAGGATATTTTCCTCATCTCAGCCGCACGAACGGTGTTAGACATGAGCATCGCAATAGTCATTGGACCAACACCGCCAGGAACAGGCGTAATGTAAGATGCAATAGATTCGACGTCTACATCCACATCCCCACAGAGTCGATAACCGCGATCAGTGGAGGAGTCATCAACTCGATTAATTCCGACATCAATAACAATGGCACCTGATTTAACCCATTCTGAACGTACCATCTCTGGGCGACCAACAGCGGCGACAATCAAATCTGCATCTCTGCAGTGATCCTTGATGTTCGTGGTACGTGAATGAACTACCGTGACTGTAGCATCCGCACCTCTTGCCGCAAGAAGAAGAGCCATTGGCATACCTACGATTCGTGATCGACCAAGTACGACTGCCTTGAGCCCTGTTAAATCCAGTTCTGCGTCTTTGAGTAGATACATGACGCCGGCAGGAGTACATGGAAGCAAGCCATCTAGTCGGCCCTGAACGAGACGACCGAGATTGACAGGATGAAAACCATCGACGTCCTTCTCAGGAAGAATTCGATCTGTAATCGCCAACTCGTCCATCCCCCTAGGCAGGGGTGACTGGACGAGAATTCCATCCACATCCGAATCCTGATTCAGCGAGTTAACTGTTTCCAAGACCTCATGGAAGGAAGTATCGGCAGGTAAATCGATTCGTGTGCTTCGAATCCCAAGACGCTCACAGGCACGTTCTTTCGACCGGACATAGACATGACTAGCTGGATCATCGCCCACAATTACAACTGCAAGGTGAGGTTGAGAGCCTGCCTCTGCCAAAGTTCGTATTCGCGAATTAAGCGCGGATTCGACCTTCTTAGCGCAAACCTTCCCGTCCAAGCGGTTCGCTCCCATGGAGCGGCGACAGGACACCTGACATTGAATGCTTCCGAGCAAATGAATGTGGAGCCTGCGGAGGGATTCGAACCCCCGATCGCCTGATTACAAATCAGGTGCCTTACCACTTGGCCACGCAGGCGTAACCTGCGGACACCCAATCCCCTCTTCAACCCTAATGGAACCACATTCAAGAGCCGATTGGATGAAATCGGCTCATGCAGGACGAATCTGGCTTGGCTGGGATTCTGCTTCCACCTCACGCCGCAGCGAAGGCGGGGAACGATGTCATCTATGCATGGCTGGCCCGCTATCAACAGGCAGCCGCTGAGGGAAAAGATGTCGTGAACGGCACCATTGGTGCATTGTTAGACGATGAAGGCGAACTCGTGTTCAACCCAGCTGTCGCAGAGGCTATCACTCGTCTCCCCGATCTTGACAAGGGAGCCTACAGCCCCCTACCAGGTCTACCCGCCTATCGAGATACAGCACGAACACTTGCGATCGGGCCGCGTCTCGATGAAATGGAGGCGGCTGGATTCTCCACTGAAGCCGTTGCATCACCCGGTGGTTGCGGTGCGTTATACCTCAGCGCGCGAAACATGCTTTCCCCTGGAGATTCAATCTTGGTTAGGAGCACATACTGGGGGCCATATCGTACAATTGCCGATGAATGTGGACTAGGTCTCACAGATTGGCCACTTGTGGCTGATTCAAATGAATTGGGCCACTCTGTAGACAAGGTAGCCCTTTCCTCCCGTTTGGATAATCTTGTTACATCACAGGGACGTGTGCTTGCCTGGCTAAATGACCCGGCGCATAACCCGACAGGAATGAGCTTGAACTCGGCAGAGCGCAACGATGTGATGAACTGCTTCCTTGAAGCAGCACGAGCAAATCCAGAGGCGGGTTTCACATTGCTACTTGACACAGCTTATGCCCTCTATGCAGATGAGCCTCACGGATGGACAGATACCGTCATCCCTCATATCGAAAACTGGCCCGATAATCTCATTCTCTGTTGGGCCTTCTCTACCTCCAAAAGCCACACCATCTATGGTCTACGATGCGGGGCGATTGTATTCGCACATCCAGATCGTGGACTATTGGACCGCATGGTACCTATGTTTGTACACACAGGGCGAGGGACATGGTCGGGATCACCTCGATTACCACAAGCAGCAGTCGCTATGATTCACAACGACTCCGGGTTGGAAACAATGTGGGATGCTACCCGTGCAGGTCAGAGCCAAGTGCTTGAAATCAGGAGAGAAGGACTTCTGAAGGCAGCGTCTGAAGTACATTTCGATCCTAGCAACGACGGATACTTCGCCCATGTTCCTGATCCTGACCCTGTGAGTCTCTGCGAAGAAATTGCCAAACATGGAGTATATCTCGTCCCATTGGCTAAAGGAGTTCGGATTGGCGTATGCTCTCTGCCAACACATGCTGCAGAACGTGTGGGAAGGGCCATATCGGAGGCATGGTCCACTTTGGGCCGGAGGTCTTGACTTGGTCCAGCACTTCCGGTCGAATGCTCTTGTAACAGGTTGGATTTGCACTGCTTTAGGTGCCGCGATTTCAATCACAATTCCAGATGCATTCGGCCTGATGATTTCATTCCCCCTAGGCATTGCCGGAATCGTACTACTCATCCTTGGTTTCCGAGCAGATCCTGAAGAACGAATCGACATTGAGGCAATGCGGGCTTGGCAACCAGAAGAGGGACCGATGCGTGAGGCGGGCCGTGTGATGTATCGAATCGACACGCTGCTTGACCCGCCAATCCGAACCTCGGTCAAATGCGGTGGATGCGGCAAGGTGGAATGGGTCGATGGTGGAAAGCCACCATCCTACACCTGCCCACATTGCTCCACCACGCTTTGGGAAGAAGAATGAAGCGAAGTGGTCAAGACCGTGAGTAGGTTCCCAGAAATGATGGTCGAACTTGGGAACAATGAGCGGAGGATGCTCCGGGCGATGCTCGGCGACCCTCAAGCCATCTGGTCACTCGACCAACTTCTCGAAGCCTGCGAATGGGTAGATCAAGCACATGTCGCTGGCGCAGGTCTCGCTCTGAATGAGGAAGGGATGGTTGAAATTGAAGAGGTAACATCTCGAATGATTACTCTCGGTGAAGAAGGAAGGAAAGCACTGAATGACGGTTTACTTGAATCTCGACTCTTCGCATGGATTCTGAATCAACCTGATGACCAGCGGATGGTTTCTACCATGTCTCAAAGTTTTGAGAAATCGGAATCTGGCCCGGGCGTGGGCCTTCTAAAGCGACTTGGCATTGCCCTTGAGCGGGGTTCCTTCGTCCTCCCCAATGATACATCAGAAATCGAAACAATACTAGAAGATAGGAAAGAATTCATCCAATCCATTGGTGAAAATGGGGCCGATGAAGACAAACTTGATTCAGACATGGTGGTAGCTTTCCGTTCACGGAAGCGTATCATCGAGACCAACGAGACAACCACGCGCACTTGGCGACTATCAGCTGATGGTCGGAATGTCAATCCAGGGTCATTGACAGAGAAGACACAGATTGTCGACCTCACCCCCGAGATGCTACAAGGCGATGACTGGCGAGAAGCCGAATTCAAACGTTATGATGTCGATTTACCTGCCCCCACGCCTGCTGGTGGGCGACCACACCCGATGCAATCTCTCATCCAACGTATCCGTTCCATCTTCCTTTAGATGGGTTTCACCGAAATTGAAGGAGACTTCGTACGAACTGCTGGCTGGAACATGGATTCATTATTCATCCCACAGACACATCCAGCACGTGCAATGCAAGACACGTTTTATCTCGAAGACCCTGAAAAACTGCCCATCGAAGATCGTTGGTTAGATTTGTGGGCCGATGTTCATGAGAAGGGTGGGGGGACAGGAAGCACAGGTTGGGGTGGAAACTTTGATCGAGAGGAAGCGAAGAAAGGTTTGCTCCGCACACACACGACTGTCAACACAGTGAAGCATCTCGCTGACCGTCCAAACGAGGCCTGCCGTGTCTTCGGCATTGGCAGAGTGTTCCGACAAGAGGCAATTGACAAGTCCCATCTTCCCGAGTTTCATCAAATCGAGGGAATTATCCACGAGCCCGACGCGAGTCTTCCGATGCTTGTAACCACGCTCAAGACATTCTACGCAAAAATGGGATATCCTGATGTCAGGGTACGTCCAGCATATTTCCCCTACACTGAACCCTCTCTTGAAATCGAAGTCAAGTGGAGAGGCATCTGGTTAGAACTCGGTGGAGCAGGCATCTTCCGACCAGAGGTCACAGAACCTCTCGGTACAGAATGGCCTGTCTGCGCTTGGGGCATGGGGCTCGAACGCCTTGCTATGTTAGTACTCGGCATGGACGATATCCGGGAACTCTACCAACCGGATCTACTCAAACTCCGTTCGATGCCCATCATATGATTGTGGAATCCCTTGATGAGCCGTTTAGATAGCGAAGCCTTCATGTTCAGAAAGTTGAGCATTTCATATCATGAATGATTCTGATTCGCCGGATTTGGCGAATGAAGAAGAAGTCAGAGAGGTATTCTCAGATCGTCGTTGGACAATCATGGGAGCACTTCTTGGAACGAGCACTGCAATACTCCTAGTGCACAGTTTGGAACCAGATAAGGCACCATCTCTCCAGAGAGACATCGGCCTAGGAATAATCGCATCCACACTACCTTTTATGGTCGTGTACTGTGCTCTACACCTTTATGCTCGTGAAAATGGAGAACGCATGCTCCTCTCCGAGTTACATCGACTCAGTAACCTCTCCGTGGTTTGTCAGTTGATTGCCTACGGGTCAATGATTGGGATTCTGACCCTATGGTATGGAATCTCCGATGTGGTAGGACCACTGATTATCGCGGCATCTGTAGTCGCATTCCTAACAGTTCGCTACGTCCTCTACACCTCAACATCAGCAAGTCCAGGACTGAGCATGTTCGGTCAGAACACTTCTCAGTGACCATGATGGTCATGGGCAGAATCGTCACTGGAGTGATCGCTGTGATCATCTGAATGACTGCTTCCATTCACTAGTGTAACTAGGTCCTCAAGGAAGAGATCAACCTCCATCATGTTGGAAGAAGTGTCTCTGTTACTGAGGTCACCTGTCCAAGCAACTCGCTTACGCCCCTCTTCATCTAGGATGAATATCACAGTACCATGGCCCACAGTGTATGGTTCCTCGACTATGATGAGATCATCTGAATCTGAATGATCGCTGTGGTCAGAATGATCACTGTGATCGGAATGATCCGAATCCATCGTTGGATCCATCAGCAAGGATGCATTCGCACCAGGTGAGACCCAAGCGAAATGATTCGAATCTTGCATAAGGACTGAATCTGTAGCATTCTTGCTAGCCATCATCCAGTGCGAACCAGAATCCATCTCGTGCCACATGTAGAGCTCATATGCAGCATCATTCATCGCGATTGAAGTCACGCTATCATTCGCCATAGAATGCATTACATCGTGCTGCATGAAGGCATTCATCGAGTGGTTTAGTGCATGAACAGAACCCATATCTGACGAGTAATTCACATCATACATCGTCGTGGTGTTATCAGGGAAAACAACACCTAGCTTGTGGACCATGTCCCCGTGACCGGAATGATCGTCATGGCTGGAGTGGTCATGGTGATCACCGTGGCTAGAATGGTCACTGTTGATGTGATCGTTGTCGACAACGACATTCCAGTCTGCCCATACTGCCTGTAGTTCCGTGTGATCGGACGAGGTGAGGTGTGGCCAATCAAAACCCCTTTCAGTGGTATATTCTGACAACTTTTCGACTGTGTCTCGGGCTGGATCAATCGAAATCGAGAGGATTGCTACATTATTCTCGATGCCATTGTCGTCCAACTTGGAATCGATGTACGCCATATTGTTTTCAACTGCGAGACAAACATCCGGGCAGTGAGTATACGTAAACATCACTACAACCACCTTACCCTCGAAATCAGATAAGGAGACGTCATTCCCGTTTTGGTCTGTTAGAGTGAAATCTGCAACACTGACTGGGTCACGATATTCTGTTCCGTTGAAATCAAGGTCAACCACATCATCTTCACTCGTACAACCTGCGAGCCCTAAAGATAGAACAATCAATACTGCCACTACACGCTTCATAGAAATATCTGGAAGTAGATTGAATATCAACGCTACGTCAGTTTGAATCTATTCTGCGAGCAGAGTTTGAACGTCCTTGATGACAAAATCAGGGTTCCAATCCATGTCACCCCAGAAGACACGCTGCTGCATATCACGATCCAGGATAACAGTGCCAGTCATGTGATCTACCCAATAACCAGGAAGTGCATGGCGCCCGGAAGTACCTGAACCTGCAGTTGAATTATCCGTCTCACCCTCCTGAGTATCCATGCCGCAGCCATGATGATCGGTCACTTCGTTAGCCGGAGTATCTGGACAGATGTCGAATCCATCTACTACACCATCCGCATCTGAATCATCATCGTAAGTTGTCAGACCTACCCCGAATGCCTTCCAGACCGGCTCCATTTCCTCCACGGGACCGGTGAGGTGGGGCCAAGAGAGATTCTGATCCACGACATACTGGGCGAGCGTCCCAGGGTCATCAGCCCATGGATCAACTGTAATTGAAACAACTGCGACATCGTCATGCTCGGCAGAAACCAAGCTATGCACATAGGCGATGTTCTGACTTGTAATTGGACAGATATCGGGGCAACGTGTGTAGATAAAACCCACAATCACGACCTTTCCTTGAAGATCGCTGCTATTGAAGACATTTCCATCATGGGAATCAAGAGAGAATGGAGGGACATCCCCTTGCTCTACCTCGGCACCATAGAACGGAGATGATGGTTCATTCCATCCAATACAACCACTGAACATCATGGTTGTAGCCATGAGAATCGCGAGTAATCTCTGAATCATTCTAACCCCTTCTGCTGTGACCTGACGATTAGCCATACCCCAATCAAACCAACGGAAATAATTGCCAACAATACCTGTAGTGTATTGTCATCAGAATCTGTATCGCAGCCTTGGAATGTATCTCCAATTGGTAACACATCAACACCAGGTTCAGTGTTAACGCACATATCTACATTGTCAGGGACTCCGTCATTGTCGACATCAGCAGAATCACCAAATGAATAACCTCCAGGGGGGGTAATGTTGGTGTTTGGATCATGAGTATCATTGATCAATGTCAGATTAAGCGTGAAGGCGAGATTACCATCCTCCTCAAGAATCTCAAAGACATACAATGCTCCAGTGTAGTTTGTGATGTTCATCTCAAGCGAACAAATAGCTCCACTCGGAAGATTGCATGTGAAATCGTGCTCATCATCATGATCCCCATCATTGTTGAAGTCCATTCTAACTGACCTATTCGACTGATTAACACTGGTGAATTCTACGGTATCATTCTGTACCATCTGTACCGTGTCAGGGTCCATTCTTGTTCCACGGACGATTACACTCATCTTGTCTGCACCATGCGCCGACACTGCCATCGGAGTCACGATGATGAGAAAGATAAGAGCAAGCGCGAGGCGCATCGGATATTCACTCCTCAATGGGGGTCCATAGCGGAGGGTAATCGAATCGAGGGTCTTTGTCCTCATCGAACTGTATGACGTAGACGCCACTCACCATCTCAGAGATGAAGACATATCCTCTAGGGTCATACTGAAGACCCCAGTCGAAGGGAATCATACAGGACGCCCAACAATCTGCCATATCGTATCCAAGCTCGTTGGTAGGGTCTGCAACCCACTCTGGACCTGCAGGAAGGTAGTAACCGAGGGTTTCAGTTTCTCCAAGGGTTTCAATTCCCTGCCATCCAAGTTCAGGTGAAGGCGTACCATCCTTCCAAACGATGCTGTCCCAAATACCGCTATGGTCAGTCAACCAATTGCCAGCATGATAGTG
>MDSV01217013.1_pt1 | contig 77198 bp, 82 predicted proteins | sample 810851 | NCBI WGS metagenome assembly MDSV01 (sample SAMN05326640, study PRJNA326480) | marine metagenome | isolation source: seawater | place: Atlantic Ocean: North East | collected 2012
ACTACGTTGATAGGCTGGGTGTGGAAGCGCGGTAACGCGTGTAGCTGACCAGTACTAATAGCTCAATTGGCTTGATTTATGCACTGAAAAAAATTTTTTAAAACACTTAGAATATATTTTAATTATTATTCATAAAAAACAATGGTTTGATATATTAACTTATTTTAAGCACTCCAATTAATCTTTATCAAAATTATAAAAATTACGCTTTAGATAACAGAACTATACAAGTAATTGTACTAAGAAAATTAATTATAATTTTGAAGCTATTTTCATCAATATATTTAGCGAGAATGTTTCCAAAAATAACCCCAACAGGCAATATAAAAGAAATATAGAAATAATTTAAACTAGCAAATTGCATGTTAAATATTATTAAATACATAATAAATTGAAACAAAGCCAAACAAAAGTAAAAATAAGTTATGTTATATCTTGATTGATTTTTTTTAAAATTTGAAGTTATAAATAAAGATAGTAAAGACCCTCCAGAATTTGAAATCCCATGTATTAATCCGATTAGAGATAGAAAAAATATTTTTAGATTATTATTTAGCTGATTTATAATTTTTTTTTGATTGGTAATAATCATAGAAAAAAATATAATCCCAGAAACTAGGTATTTAAAATTGATTAACTCACTGTAATTTTTAATTATATAAAGCCCTCCAAAAATAAAAGGGAGGCAAAAGACAAAAAATAGAAAATTTAATTTACGATCTATTTTAATACTAAATTTTTTTTTATTAAATTTGAGAAAAATTAAATTTAAAAAACTAGTAGAAATTGAGATAGGAAGTAATATTGATAGAATATCTATAAAATTAAAATCATTTAGCAGTAACAGTGGAGTACCAATTACTAATACGCCAACCCCAGCGATTGACTGCAATATAATTAAAAACAATATTAATAAATATATTAGATTTGCTTCAATCATATCGATGCTTATTACCTATACTTTGATTCAATTTCAATTATAAAGACGTAAATGAAAAAAAAATTACCAAATTTGTTATGGTTTACTGGCTTGTCTGGATCAGGTAAAACAACTTTAGCCAATATAATTTATAAAAACTTAAAAAAATGTTTTAGAATTTCTTTTTTAAATATAGGTATAAAAGTTTTTTATGTATGAAAGTTTTAATTATAGAAAGAATTTGTCTAGTATAAAGATCGAAATTAATAACGAAGACTATCTTAATTTAATAAATTTATCTTCAGGTCTTTATAATCCTATTAAAAAATTTTGTAATTTAAAAGAGTGCAACACTATTTTAAATAAAAATAAATTTGAAAATTTAAAATGCACTTTACCAATTTTACTTAATTGTAAAAAAAAAAAATAATCTCGAGACCAATAAAAATTATAGATTATTTTATAAAAAGAAGAATGTTGGTCTTATTAATCTAGAAAGTTGTTTTAAAATAAATAAGAAAAAATTTGCTAAAAAAATTTATAACACTTTATCTCATTCACATCCCTCAGTAAAAAAACTTTTTAAAGAAAAAAACAGCTATATATCAGGCAGAGTATTTATGTATCATAAAAAATTACCTAAAGATAAAGATTTTATTTTAAATAATTTAAAAACTCTTAAGAAAATTGATCTAAAAAAATATATTTGCTTTACGACAAGAAATATTTGGCATCTTGGTCATGAGCATATATTGAAATCTTTACAAAGCAAAAAATTTAAATTTATTATATTTTTTATTCAAAGTGAAAAAAACAAATACGTTCCAAAAGAAATTATTAAAAGTTATAGAATACTCTTTAAAAAAAAAATATTTGCAGGTTCAAAAATATTTAAACTGTATATGCCAGCTTTAATGGCAGGGCCCAGGGAAGCCTATTTACAAGCCCAAATGTTGAATAATTTGAAAATGAAAAACTTTATTATTGGAAGAGACCACGCTGGTTATAAAAATTTTTTCTCAAAATACGCTTCCCAATCTATATTTAAAAAGAAAAAGGGAGGCATGAATATTAAAATTTTTAAAACCAAAGAACCTCTGATGTGCAGTTCTTGTAGCAAAATTGGTACAAATACAAAAAAAGTATGTAGCTGCAAAGAAAAAGGTAATAAATTACTTACAATAGATGGTAAAAAAATAAGATTTTTAATGAAATTAAAACGTTTTGAGGAGCTGAAAAAATATTTAGATCCAAGTATTTTTAGGCTATTAACCAAAAAAAAGTAATTAAAATTTTTGCTTGAAAAAAAAACTAAATTGTTTAAAAAGAATATACAAAGAATATTCACTATCTTTGTCGGGATAAGATGATATCCTTAAACAATATCGATTGTATTATCAAAAAAATATAAAATATTAATATAATATGATAGATAAAATTAAATTAAATCATTGGCTTAATATTAGAAAAACTACGCTCTCAGTTTTAAATGAAAAACTTAGAAGGCACTCTAATTTCAAATTAGATTTTGAAAATTTAGAAAATATTACAGAAAACTCAGCAAAATTGATTTCGCAAATTTTAGATATTGATTTAAATGAGATATTAAAAATAGAAGAAGTTCCAAATTACATTGTAAAATCAAAAGCTCAAATAAATCAGACTAAACGTCCGATACAAAGAGGAGGAATACACTATTATAATTACTACACTCTTCCATCGCCAAAGGGATACGTAGCCCCAGTTTTAATTGATATTCTTTGTCCTAAAGAAAAAATGCCTGTTTTAAATAACGGTCACTTAGAACCAGCCATAACGGTAAGTTTAGGCCCAAATGATATTTATGCTAGATTTGCAAAAAAAATTAACAAAACAAACTTTGTAAAATTTAAAATTAATCCAGATCCTAAAACCAATTGGGTAGTTGGATCAAATTATTATGAGCCATCTTACTGTTTGCACACATATTCCAGAGCAACAGATGGTCCTGGCAGAATATTATCCTACACAACAAAATCAAACATAGAGTCATTATTTGACAGCAAACTAAATCAGAACTCTTTTAAAAAATTTAGTAAAGTTTTAAGTAAAAAAAATCCGAACAGATCATTTCTTTATCAAGATATCCTAAATAGAGGCTATGATTTAAAATCGATTTCAAAAAAAACGAAAATATCTTTAATAAAAATCAAAAATTTTTTTTCGAATAAAAATACTCTTTCACTAACAGAAATAAATAAAATTTGTAATATCATTAACACAGACCCTTCATTTTATTACGATAAATCTTTCAAAGAGGATAAAATAGGTAAATACTATTTTGATTATAAGGACTCTTTAAAAACTATAAGGAGTTTTAAATCTTATAAAGTTGCAACAATAGCTTGTTCAGCAAGATCACCGGATTTAACGGGTTATTTTTTAAAAGTAACTAACACCAAGAAAAATGTGACCGATCTATTAGATAGTAATTGTTCACATTATTTGGTTACCAAAGGAGAAATTTTTTTTAATGTGGAAGAAAATAATAGAATAACAAAAATAAAAATAGAAGAGGGAGATGCCTTATGGTTATCATCTTATATTAAACATGGATTTTCAGGGTCAGGAGCACTAATCAAGATATCAGATGGACAAAATTTTAACTATTTAGAAAAGATTGACATTACTAACACTTATAACTTGAAAAAAACCCTAACTAGAGGAAGAAAAGATACAGTTAATTGGGGTTATGATGTTAAATAAACAAAACTTCAGCATCTGGCTTATAGGCCCATCCGCAGCTGGCAAAACTACAATTTCAAAACTTTTGTACGAAAATATTAGAAAAAAAAATAATTTAGTTTTAATTGATGGAGATCAAGTAAGGCAATTATATGAAAACAATTTAGGCTATGATGCTATTTCAAGATCAAAAAATACTCATAGGTACATTAATCTAGTAAAATGGTTAGCCGACTTTGACATATCTTCTATTGTTGCAGTAATTAGTCCTTTTCAGAAAGATCGGATTGATTGTAGAGAAAAAATAAAAAACTACTATGAAATATATCTTAAAAGCTCAAGAGAAGAGAGAGTAAAAAGAGATAAAAAAAATTTATATTTACCAGCTATTAAAGGTGAAAAAAAAAATGTTGTTGATGTCGATATCCCGTTTGAAGAGACATCGACTTGTGATTTAGTTATCGATACAGAAAACAAAGAACCAACTGATATTGTAAAAGAGATTATTAAGAATTTAGAAATGAAAAACGAATAACATGTGTGGTATTTTTGGAGGATATGGAATTTCAGTTGATGAGTGCAAAAATGCAATTCAACTAATCAATAGAGGAGAAGATGGAATCACCATTTCAAAATTAAACAAAAATATAACTTTTGCCGCAAGACGTCATTTAGTAAAAAAATCGGGCAATGATCTTAAAAACAATCTATCTGACCAACCTTACTTTTCAAAAGATAAAAAAATAGCTTTAGTATTTAACGGTGAGTTTTATAATTTTCAAAATTTTAAAAAAAAATTAATTTCAAAAAAAATAAATTTTATATCTTCTGGAGACACCGAGGTTTTCTTAAGACTCTATGAAGAAGAAGGTATTAATTTTTTAAAGAATAAAGAGATTGACTCTTTGTTCGCAATTGCTATTTATGATTTATCAAAAAATAAAATTTTTATCACACGAGATTGGCCTGGACGTATTCCACTTTATTATTATTTTGATGAAAAAAAGTTTATTTTTTCAAGTGAATTAAAAGCTTTTAGAGCGATTAAAGGTTTAAGCTTACAGAAACCTTTTGAGCTAGAACCAGGTAATTATTTAGAATTTGATATTACAAAGAAAAAAATTTCTAAAACTCAATTTTTCAAGCCGAAAAATAATTTAATCAAGAGAGACACTAAAATTTTAGAAATTGGCAAAAAACTTAACAGGTTGCTAGATGAATCAGCTCAAAATAGAACTATGGCTGATGTGCCTATATGTACTATGCTGTCTGGAGGTATAGATAGTGTATTATCTACTTTTTACGTATTTAAAAATTTAAACTTTAAAAAAATTGGCTATCAACCCACCTCTTATGTTTTTTCTGTGAAAGATTTTAATTCTACTGACGTTGAAAAAGCTAGAATTACTGCAAAATCTTTTAGTTCAATTGGCTTAAAATTAATAGAAGTTGAAGCAAGTAGAGAGCAAATAGTTAATGATACAAAAAATATAATCGATAGTTTTGAAATGAGAAAAATGAAAGCTCTAAGTTTTTACCCCTTGCCGATTTATTGGTTCCTGGCCCCCCAAATGAGAAAAGATGGATTTAAAGTAACTATAGGTGGTCACGGTGTGGACGAGCTATTGGGTGCTTACGATAGTTGGAAAGAATTAAATAAACCACATAAAGTACAGATAAGATCTACAAGTAGATTAGCTTTTATAAATAATATTTATAATAATATGTTAAAAAGGGCATCAATTATTTTTATGAACAGAGGCCCTATTGAAGCTAGGTTTCCCTTTTTAAACCCTAAAGTGTGCGAATATATGTTGAGCATTGATCAAAAATGGTTAGAGCTATCAGAAAATAATGCAGAGATAGTTTTAAAACTAATTCAAAATGAAAAAAGTGAAAACTTACAAAATATAAAAAATCTTATAACGAATTATCTAAATAATCCAAAATTATTTGAAGAGGAAACTCACGATCAAGATAAAATTGATTTAAAAAAAATATTTTGGAAACTGCCATTGATCGTTTCAAGTTATTTTGCCTCGCAAGAGTCATTTTTAAAATTTAATCAAGTTTTCAGGCCGAAGTTAAGAGGACAACACGGTGCAGGGGTCACATCTGTTGAAAAAGATATTATTTCAAAATATTCGAATCTTGGAAAAACAGATACTGAGATTTTTAAAGAGATTGCAAACAATAACTTTATATAAAACATGAAAAAAAAAATTATTTACGTACCAATGGGGGCAGACATCTTACATACAGGTCATTTAAATATAATTAAGAAAGCAAAAAAGTATGGTGAAATTGTTATTGGTTTATTTACCGACTTAGCAATCGCTGAATATAAAAGTTTTCCATTGATTAACTATAGTCAAAGACTGGAAATAATGCAGAACATTAAAGGAATAAAAAAAATAATGAAACAAAATACATGGGATTACTCGGAAAATCTTAATAAATTAAAACCAGATTATTTGATACATGGTGATGATTGGAAAAAAGGAATTCAAAAAAAAACAAGAAGTAAAGTTATTAAAATTTTAAAAAAATGGAATGGGAAACTTATTGAGATCCCATACACAAAACAGCCTGAGATAAAAGAGAATAAAAAAAATATGCAAAATATTATTTTTAATCCAGAAAATCGAGTTTCAAGATTAGCAAGATTAATAAAATCAAAAAAAATTGTAAGGTTTATTGAGTCTCACAATCCACTTACTGGTTTGATGATTGAAAATTTGAAAATTAATCATAGGAATGAATTTAAAGAATTTGATGGAATTTGGTCTTCCAGCCTTACAGATTCCGCTTCAAATGGAAAACCAGATAATCAATCTGTTGAATTAACAACAAGAATTAACAACCTAAATAATATTATAGAGGTCACGACCAAACCTATTTTATTTGACGCAGACAATGGAGGTAGGCCAGAACATCTACCTTATACGATTAGAAACTTAGAGAGATTAGGAGTTTCTGCAATTGCTATTGAAGATAAAGTAGGCTTAAAAAGCAACTCACTATTCAAAGAACAATCTAAAGCAAATCAAGACAGTATAAAAAATTTTTGCAAAAAAATCAAAATTGCATGTAAAGCAAGAAGATCGGCCGATTTTTTAATTGTGGCAAGAATAGAAAGCTTCATTTTAGGAAGAGACTTAAATGATGCTTTAAAAAGAGCAGAATATTACTCTAAAGCTGGAGCTGATTTAATTTTAATTCATAGCAAAGCAGATACACCAAAAGAAATTTTTTCTTTTTCTAAAAAATTCAGTAAATCAAAATATTACAAACCACTAGTAGCCGTTCCATCTACTTATTCAAAAGTAACTGAAAAAGAATTGATTAATAATGGTTTCAAAGTCGTAATTTATGCAAATCATCTTTTAAGAGCTGCATATCCAGCAATGGAAAATGTTGCATTAAAAGTACTTAAAAATTCACGTTCATACGAATCTGAAAAAGATATAATCTCAATAAAAAAAATTCTTAACATTATCCCAAAAGTTGAATGATTTTTAAAGTTAGCAAATTGTTAAAAGCATTAAAAAATAATGACATAAATTTTTTTACTGGTGTCCCCGATAGTGTACTTAAAAATTTTTCTAATTTACTATCAAAGTATTCAAAACTACATCATATTATTGCTGCAAATGAAGGAGGCGCGGTATCATTGGCCACAGGTTACTTCCTTTCAACTAAAAAAATACCTTTGGTTTATTTTCAAAATTCAGGACTAGGTAACGTTATAAATCCCATTACGTCTATGATTCATAAAAAAATTTATGGAATACCAATGATTTTATTTATTGGTTGGAGGGGCGCGCCCGGTCTTGAAGACGAGATTCAACATAAAATACAAGGCCAAATTACTCTTCAGCAATTAAAACTTCTTAACATCAAATATAAAATTTTCGATAAAAAAAATTATAATCGACAAATTAAGGAGTTAGTAAGCTACGCCAAAAAAAATAATGAACCAACTGCTTATATTTTTAAAATTAATGACTTGAGGAGCAGTTCTTTAAAAAAAAGAAAAAAAAATAATACCAAAAAATCAAATATGATAGAAAGATCATATTTTATTGAGAGATTGATAAAGCTGACAAAAAATTCAAGAATAATCGCAACCACTGGATTTACTTCTCGAGAACTTTTTCAATTAAGAGAAAATAGCCCAACAAAAAATAAAGATTTTTATATGGTTGGGGCGATGGGCCACGCAGCAATGGTTAGCTTAGGTGTATCTCTTAGGACAAAAAAAAAAGTAATTTGTTTGGATGGTGACGGTTCTTTCTTGATGCACATGGGGTCATCAGTGATTAGTTCGAACTATGGATCAAAGCAATATAAATATGTAATTTTAAATAATGAATGTCATGAGTCCGTAGGAAAACAGCCAACATCAATTACCAAGATAAAATTAAAAATGTTTTCAAAAAGCATAGGATATAAAAATTATTTTTTAATAAAAGACAAAGACCAAATAGATAAAATTTTGAAAAATTTTATGAATTGTAATGGGCCTTCTTTTTTAGAGGTTAGAATAAAGACCGGTTCTTTATTGAAATTAAAAAGAATAAAAAAATTACTTCCAATTAGAGAAAATTTTATGGAAAAATAAAATGAGTAGAAGAGAATTTATCGGAAAAAAATGCCTAGACGAATTATCGCTTCTTTTCGAAGAAAAAAATTTTAAAAAAATATTAATTATAACTGGAAAAAATTCTTTTGAAAAATCAGGAGCAAAGATAAAACTTGAAAAATTATTACAAAAAAAAGATATTAAATTTTTTTTAAAAGAAAGTGATTATCCAGAGCTTAATGAATTACAAAAGTTTATTTCACTTATAAATTTATTTAAGCCCGATGTTATTTTGAGTGTTGGCGGTGGAGCAGTTTTAGATTTAGCTAAAATTGGAAATTGTTTATGTCTAGAAAATGATTATGTTAATAAAATTAAACACAGCACTTTACGTGTTTCGAAAAAGTTTACGAAGGTAATTGCAATCCCAACTACTGCTGGTTCTGGAGCTGAAGTGACCAGCAATGCCGTTCTTTACATAGATAAAATAAAATATTCTATAGAGGGCAAAAGCATCATGCCAGATTATGCTTTTATAGATCCAGAACTAGTTTTGTCTTTGTCAAAATCGTTAAGTGCTTCATCAGGATTTGATGCTATGTCCCAAGCAATTGAGTCATTATTTTCAAAAAAATCAAATGATGAAAGTGTAAAGTATGCTTTAAAATCTTTAGAATATTCTTATAAGAATATTGAAAACCATATTAATAAAAAAACATTTTTAACAGCTTACAATATGTGTAATGCTTCTTTTTTTTCTGGTAAGGCTATAAATATTTCAAAAACAACAGCACCACACGCTGTTTCTTATCCTTTTACAGCTTACTTTGGTATTAAACATGGTCATGCTGTAAGTTTAACGTTAACTGATTTTATAGAATACAATTTTTTAAAAAAAAATTTTTCAGATGCAAGTTTTGATTTAAATAACCGTTATAAGTTGATTTTTGATATTTTTAAAGTAAGCAATTTTAAAGGTTTAGTACTTAAAATTAACAAGATTTTACATAATATCAATTTAGAGACTGACTTTGAGAAATTAAACATAACAGGTTCAAATAATATTGAAAAAGTTGTTTCTAATATTAATGCCCAAAGACTTAACAATAATCCTGTTCCATTATCAGTTAACTCTGTAAAAGAAATCTTATTAAAAAAGATTAAAACTTAAACTACATATATATCTTCAAACACTACATGTAGTTAAAATCCTTATTAGAACTTTACTGTTCAACAGATGAACGCTATAACGTTCAACAATTGAACAATTTATGAAAGATCAAGACTCACTAGATATTCTTAGAAGAATTCAAAAGAAACCAGTAGCCTCGCAAAGAGAGCTTGCTGAAACACTTGGGTTTAGTCTTGGTAAACTTAATTACTGCTTAAAGGCATTAAAAAAAAAGGGTTTGGTAAAAATAGAAAATTTTAGACAACAAAAAGAAAAATTAACATACATGCATTATGTCCTTACACCTAAAGGTGTTTCAGAGAGAGTAAAACTTACAATAAATTTCATGAAAAGAAAAATGAAAGAATACGACGAGTTAAAAAAAGAACTTTAAAATTATGTGGGTATTGGCAAAATATAAATCATCGGAATTTAATTTAATGAGAGAAAATTTAAAAAAAGAATTTGGAGACAAGATAAGTGTATATAGACCTTTGTTGAAAATAAAATCTTTCTATAAAAATAAGATTACAGCGAAACAAAAAACATTGTTAGGTGATTATATCTTTATATCACATGAAAAATTTAAAGAAAATTTTTTTTTAAACAAAATTAATTATATCAGAGGTATTAAGTTTTGTTTTAAAAACTCAATCTATACGCAGAAGGATATTTTAAATTTTATTGAGAAGTGTAAACAAAACACTACTGAAGGATTTGTCTCTCAATCTTTCTTTGAAATTATACAGAAAAAAAATATTTTTATTTCCGGTCCATTTTCTAATTTAATTTTTGAAATATTAGAGGAAAGAAAAAATTCTCTTAAGGTTATGATTGGCAACATTAAGACTAATATAAAAAAAAGCGCTGAATATTTATATAAGCCAATTTGAGTATTTAAAAAATGAAAAGCACACTTGTTAATAATCAAAGTTAGCAAAGTGCGGAGCTATGCTTAAATATAATTTCTACTTTTAAAATGGACATTAACAAAGTTAAATCTCTTACTCTCAATTTCCAAAAAATAAGAAATATTCCTGAGTATGTTTATAGATTAAAAAACTTAGAGGAACTTAATTTAGCAGGAAACCTCATAGGTACAATTGATTATAGAATATCAAAACTTAAAAAATTACGGAGGCTTAATCTAGTCTCAAATAAAATTAAAAAAATCCATAATAATATTTCAAAACTAAAAAAATTAAAAATTTTAGAATTAAAAAATAATAATTTAAAAACTATTCCTCATGGTGTTTTAAAGTTGCAAAATCTAGAGGAACTTAAACTTACTAGTAATAATTTGAACATAATTCCAAAAAAAATTGTTTTTTTACAAAAGTTAAAAAATTTATATTTGCATAACAATAAGCTTAAAGATTTACCGCATGAAATTACAAAATTAAAAAAACTCGAAGTACTTGGTTTAAGATCTAACTTTATTTCACAATTACCACAAAATATAAATTCACTCAAAAATCTAAAAAGAGTTGAGCTAGATAAAAATGAGCTAAATTTTTTTCCAAGTGAAATTTTTAATTTGAAAAAATTAACTCATCTATCTATTTCTTATAACGAAGTCATGGAGATAAATTTTAAGTCTGTTAAAAACAGTGATATCCAATTTTTAGATTTTAGCAATAATAGAATTAAAAAATTGGGAGAAGGTATAGAAGGATTAAAAAACTTAACTTTTTTAAACCTAAGCTATAATATTTTAGAAAATTTACCAAAAAAATTAAAATTATTAAAAAATCTAAGAGTATTAGATTGCAGCTCAAACTTTATAAAAAAATTTGATCCAGGGTTTTTTGAAATGAGCAGACTTTACGAATTAAATTTTGCTAAGAATAAACTTTGTTATTTTCCCTCTAAAATTAATACAAGCAGTTCAATAAATTCACTATACCTAAGTGATAATTTTATTGGTGATATACCTCAATCAATCAGTAAATTAAAAAAACTTGAAACTTTTAATTATTGTAATAATAAAATTAATAAAATCCCAAAGAGTTTTATAAAGTTAAAAAAATCTTTAAAAAATTTGAGGTTAGGAAATAATAATTTTTCAAAAATGCAAAAGATAAAATACAACAATAAATTTCCTAAAACTAATATTGAATGGATATTATAGCATGTCGTTAATAAATAAAAAATTATTTAAATTTGATTTAAGTGGAAAATCCCCAGCATTTTTTGCTAAAAAAAAAAATGTAAAAATAAATAAAAAACTAATAAGAGATCTTATTTACTATTCTCAAAAAAACAACAATACAAACTGTAGAATTTGTTTGCATAAAAGTAAAAATGAAAAAATTCATAATATGATTGTTTTGCTAAATAGTAGAAATCCATCTAATATTCATAAACACAATGGTTCAGACGAGATATACCACTACATTAGCGGGTCTTTTTATGTTCAATTATATAAATCCAATAAATTATACAAAAAAATATTAATTTCGAATAAACAAAATTCTATTTTTAGAGTAAACAAAGGTACAATGCATAATATAAAACCACTTAAAAATATTATAGTTTTCCATGAAATTAAATTAAATCCTTATAATTAAAAATTATGAAAAAAAAAAATAACAATAAGAAAATTATGAAAATGTTAACAGAAAAAAATATAACAGTTTCTATGGGAAACAGGTCAGGTATGAGTTTCTCGAATGATCCGATTAGACTTACTTTTACATTAAGTAGATATAAATTTGTTGCAAAAATGTTTGAAGGATTTAAAGATGTATTAGAAGTTGGTGCGGGTGACGGTTTTAAAAGTCCTATTGTTGGTCAAATGTGTAAAAATCTTACACTTTGTGATGTAGAAAAAAATAATTACCATGAATTTCAAAGAATAAAAATCAAAAATTACAAATATATATTAAATGATTTTACAAAAAAAAAAATTCAAAAAAAATTTGATGGTATCTATTTATTAGATGTGTTTGAACATATAGAAAAAAAGAAAGAAAATATTTTTATGAAGAATATAAAAAAAAGTCTTCATAAGCATGGAACCCTAATTGTTGGGATGCCCACTATTGATAGTCAAAAATATGCATCTAAATGGTCAAAAATAGGTCATGTAAATTGTAAATCAAAAAAACAATTAAGAGATTTTATGAGACGACATTTTAATAATGTATATCTTTTTTCTATGAATGATGAAGTTTTACATACAGGTTTTGATCAAATGTCTCACTACATTTTCTCAATTGCTAATTCAAAAAAATGAAACGTAGGTGTTTAATAACTGGAGAGGCTGGTTTTATTGGGAGTAATTTAGCTGATTATCTAATAAAACTAAATCATAAAGTAAAAATTTTAGAATTAAAAAATAATAAATGAGCAGCAAGTTTATCAATGCGCATATCGGTGGTAGGGGTGGCTCAATGCCTTTTCCACGAGATACATTTTTCAATGATTCAATTGACCATATTTTATTTGAAGCTGACAAAGACTGTATCGAACAAATCAAACAACGAAATCCTATTGCTCGTGTTTTTCCTTACTGCATTTCAAATAAAAATATGAAGGGAAATTTTAATATTCATATGAGTGGATTTGCTAGTTCGATTTTACCATTTAATGCCAATTATGGCGAATTCATAAGTTGCAGAGATAATTCTGACGCTTATATGAAACATGTAAATAAAAAAATAAGAACAGAAAAAACAGATTTTTACTCTTTAGATTATTTGGTTGAAAAAAATTTATTACCTCCAATTAATTTTTTATCAGTAGATACTCAAGGGTCAGAATATTTAGTGCTAGAAGGCGCTCAAATGAATTTAAAAGAAAACATTGTTGCAATTCAACTGGAGGTTAATTTTGTTCATCTCTATCAGGGGGGAAAACTTTTTGCAGACATTGATGCTCTATTAAATAAAAATGGTTTTTTCCTCGCGGATTTACGATCCATGAATTCTTTATATTCTGAAAGAATTCCTTCAATTTTTCGTGGTAAACAAATTCCATTTGAAGGAGAAGCTCTTTATTTTTTGAATCCTGAAGCAATTAAAGTAGAAAACAAAAAATATTTTGTAGAAAAAATAGAAAAACTTGCTTTTGCTTTAATTGTTTATGGATATATAGATATAGCATTTAAAGCTCTTAAAATACTAGAGTCCAAAGGATTGAGGATTAATGATGGATTGAGCTATCAGAGGTTTTTGACACAATTTTATAATAAAATTAATGAATGCAAAACTAAGCTACCAGAACTTTGGCATGAAAGATTTTCTTTTGAAGATATAAATAAAAAATTTAAGGCGGATGAAATTGATACGAACTATTTTAAAAAAAGCTTTATAGAAAAGGTTTTTTATCGTTTAAAAAAAAACCCATTTTCGTTTTTAAAAATTGTCTTTAGATTTGCTTTAGATAAACTAATTAGTATATTTAAAACAAAACAAAACTCTGACAGAGTAAGTAAATTTACAATTAAATTTAAGATTAATACTTACACTTCATTTGGGAATTTTTTATTAAAATATAAATTATTCAAAGCAGCCAAAGAGTTTATTAAATAAAATATAGAAAATAATTTTATGAGATGTTTAATTACAGGGGGAGCGGGATTTATAGGAAGTAATTTAGCTGAGTTTTTAATCAGCAAAGGTTATAAGGTAAAAATAATAGACAACTTTGCTACAGGAAATATCAATAATATAAAAAATATAAAAAATAAAATTACACTCAAAAGAATTGATATTACGGACTCAAAAAAATTATCCAAAGAGTTTAAAAATATTGATATTGTATATCATTTAGCTGGTTTAGCCGACATTGTACCTAGCATAAATAATCCAGAAAAATATTACAAAACTAATGTTACAGGTACATTAAATGTGCTTCAAGCTGCAAAAAAATTTAAAATAAAAAAATTTATTTATGCCGCATCAGCAAGTTGTTATGGAATACCAAAAAAATATCCTACTAATGAAAAAGCAACGATTGATTTAAATTACCCGTATGCGCTTACAAAGTTTTTAGGAGAGCAGTTAGTTTTGACTTGGGCAAAAGTTTATAAAATGAATAATATATCGCTTAGGTTTTTCAATGTTTATGGACCAAGATCAAGGACAACCGGTGCATATGGTGCTGTATTTGGAGTATTTCTTGCACAAAAACTATTTAAAAAGCCTTTAACTATTGTAGGTAACGGCAAACAAACGAGAGATTTTATTCATGTTTTCGATCTTGTGAAAGCTATTGAAAAAGCATCAAGGTTTGGAAAAAGAGGAAATGTATATAATCTTGCTCACGGAAAAGAAACTTCAATAAATCAAATTGCAAATTTAATTGGAGGAAAAAAAATCTATATTCCTAAAAGACCAGGAGAGCCAAATAGATCCCTTGCTGACATAAATAAAATAAAAAAAGATCTTAAATGGAAACCATTGATCAACATAAAAAAGGGTGTACAGATGTTGTTAGATAACATTTATGAGTGGAAAAACGCACCTGTTTGGACACCTAGAAAAATAAATAAAGCAACAAAAGTTTGGTTTAAATATCTTAATTAAAAATGTCAGATAAAATTTTCATAATTGGTGGAGCAGGTTATGTTGGTTCTGCTTTAACAGAAAAATTGGTCCAACAAGGTTACAATGTGACTGTTTATGATCTTTTAATATATGGTTCAGATTTTTTACAAAAACATAAAAACTTAAAAATAATTCAAGGTGATATTAGAAATTATAAAAAACTAGAAAATGAGATTACAGGTCATAATATTTGTATCCATCTGGCTTGTATTTCAAATGATCCCAGTTTTGAATTAAATCCTTTATTGGGAAAAAAAATTAACCTTGATAGTTTTGAACCTCTAGTTCAAATAGCAAAAAAAAAAGGTATAAAAAAATTTCTTTATGCCTCTTCCTCGTCAGTTTATGGAATAAAAAAAGAAAAAGATGTAACAGAAGATTTGTCTTTAAATCCCTTAACAGATTACTCTAAATATAAAGTTCAATGTGAAAAAATTTTAAATACTTATGGAAGCAATGATTTCACTGTTTGTACACTTAGACCTGCCACCGTGTGTGGTTTTTCTAAAAGACAAAGATTTGATGTGATAGTAAATATTCTTACAAATCTTGCATTTCATAATAGAAAAATAAAAATTTTTGGAGGCAAACAATTGAGACCAAACATACATATAAAAGATATGGTAGATGCTTATATTTGTCTTATTAATGCAAAAGATTCAATAATAAACAAAAAAATTTATAATGTCGGCAGTTCTAATTTTACAGTAGAGGAGATTGCTCAAAAAGTTAGAAAAGTTGTGGGAGATGATGTCAAGTATCAATATATAAAGAGTATAGACAATAGATCTTATCATATAAATTCTAAAAAGATTTTTGAGGAATTAAAATTTAAAACAAAATTCACTATTGAAGATGCGGTTAAAGATTTAAAGCACGCTTTTGAAATCAAATTATTTGATAATAGTCTTGAAAATGAAATGTACTTTAATATCAAAAGAATGACAAATATAAACTTAAAGTGAATAAAAAATATTTAAATTTTTTGAAAAATAAAGCTTTAAGACTTAGACAGAAAACATTTTTAGCTTTCATTAAAAAAAAAGAAGCTCATTTAGGAGGAAGTTTTTCTATGATTGAAATTTTAATTGCAATTTATGAAAATCTTTTAAAAAAACAAGATAAATTTATTTTGAGTAAAGCCCATGCTTCATTTCCATTATGTATTTTATTAAGAGAAAAAGGATTAAGAACAAAATTAAAAACTCATTTAGAAATTGATGAAAAAAATGGAATTAATTGTACAACAGGAAGTTTAGGTCATGGCCTGCCTATTGCAACAGGTATGGCTTTTGCAAGAAAATATTTACAAAAAAAAGGAAAGATAATAGTTTTGTTAAGTGATGGAGAGTGTCAAGAAGGAACGACTTGGGAAAGTTTGTTAATTGCGAGCAAACATAAATTGGATAATCTTATAATAATTGTTGATTATAACAAATTACAAGCCCTTTCAAAATTAAAAGATGCTTTACCATTAGACAATCTCTCTAATAAATTTAAATCATTTAATTGTAATTGCATTGAGGTCAAGAATGGCCATAATTTTAAAGAATTAATTGGATCATTTAAAAAAATTAAAAATCTAGGTAAACCTAACGTGATCATAGCCAATACAATAAAAGGAAAAGGCATAAAAGAATTTGAAAATGATACCATTTGGCATGCAAGGCAACTTAAGGGTGAAGAAATAGAAATAGGTATTAGACGATTAAAGATATGAGAAGAAAGTTTGGGAAAATAATAACTGAATTAGCAAAAAAGGATAAAAAAATTATTTTAATTGTTGGGGATATTGGGTATGGAATCTTCGATGAGTTCAGAAAAGAATTTCCTAAAAGGTTTTTTAATTTAGGAATCTGCGAACAAAGTATTATTGGAGCTGCAGCAGGCATGTCTTTAGAAGGACTTAAACCCTGGGTTTATACCATAACACCCTTTTTGATAGAAAGACCGTTTGAACAAATTAAATTAGATATTGATCAGCAAAATGTTAACGTAAAATTAGTAGGTTACGCAGACTATCCAAATTTAGGACCTACACATGCAGAGTTAAATGCAAAAAAATTAATGAGATTGTTTAAAAATATTAAATCTTACTATCCAAAAAATAGTAAAGAGACCGAAAAGATTGTTTTAAATAGTTATAAAAAAATTGGCCCACATTTTATAGGCTTAAAAGCCGATAAAGAGTTTGGGAAAAAATGGTAGATTATGACTAACTTTTTGTCAAAGGAAGAAAAAAAAATTTCAAATGAATTTAAGAAAAAAGGTTATGTGATTAGAAAAATAAGAGATTTAAGTTCTTTGAACAAAATTAGAAATATATTCGTCAAAGCAATTAAACAAAAAATAGATTCTAATTATAAAAAAAAAATTAGTCCCAATCGATTATTTAATTATATACACAAAAAGATAACAATGAATAAACTTAATTCATTCAGGTTATCAATTATTAATGAAATAAATGAATCTAGAAACATTAGAGAGTTATATTATAAAATTTCAAAACCGTTATTAGATCCAATAATTGGAAATGAATTAGCTATGCAACTAAGAATTAATTTAAGCATTCAACTACCCAGAGATGACAGCTCCCTTCTCCCTGTTCATTCTGATGTATGGTCTGGAGACTCACCGTTTGAGAGTGTAATATGGTTGCCCCTAGTAAATTGTTATAAAACAAAATCAATGTTCATTCTTCCTCCATCTAAATACAATAAAATTAAAAAAATTTTTTTAGAAAAAAAAAATCAATCAAGTGAGAATTTATTCAAAAAAATAAAAAAAGATTTAGTTTGGATTAATATTAAATACGGTGAGGTTATGATATTTAATCAGTGTTTACCTCATGGTAATGACGTTAATAAAGAGAAGGAAACAAGGTGGTCATTGAACTGCAGATTTAAAAGTGTTTTTTCACCCTATAATGATAAAAAAATCGGAGAGTTTTTTGAGCCAATTACTCTTCGACCAGTTTCAGAATTGGCAATTGATTATGAATTACCAAAAATAAAATGAAAAAAATTAGAGGTTATAATTTTAGTAGATCATTTATGGGAGAAAGGGTTCCACAACACGTCCAAAATATAGTAATAAGAGATTTTTGCCAGAAAAATGATCTATTATTTCTTTTAAGTACTACTGAATATTCAATGCAAAATTCTTCTTATATTTTAAATCAATTAGTTAACAATATGAATGGTATCCAGGGTATTGTCGCATACAGTGTTTTTCAAATGCCCTACAATGATAACAAAAGAAATCAAATTTTTAGTAAAATATTAAAATTAAAAAAGGAAATATTTTTTGCCTGTGAAAATTTAAAATTAACATGTAATAAAGATTTACTAAGAATTGAAAAAATTTGGAAACTTAAAAAAATTTCACATAAATGTCTAAAACTTGAAGATCTTAAATGAAAAAAAATTTTATAAACAGTCTGCATAAATCAATAAGACGAAAATATTTAGAGAGAATGTGCGATGAAAAAGTTTTGTGTATGCATGAGGCAAAAAAATATGGAAAAAATTATTGGGATGGCAAAAGAAGATATGGATATGGTGGTTATAACTATATTCCTGGTAGGTGGGCAAAAGTTGCAAAATTATTAATAAAAAATTACAGATTAAAGTCAGGTTCAAAAGTATTAGATATTGGATGTGGTAAAGGGTTTCTTTTATACGAAATGTTAAAAATAATACCTGAGTTGAAAATTTATGGATTTGATATCTCAAATTATGCTTTAAAAAAAAACTTTAAAGTAAATAATATGAAAATATTTAAACACAGAGCAGAAATGAAATATCCTTTTAAATCAAATAGTATTGATTTAGTAATATCTATTAACACGTTACATAATTTAAATATCATTAATCTCAATAAAGCTTTTAAAGAAATTAATAGAGTAGGAAAAAAAAAATACATCGCTGTTGAAAGTTATAGAAATAATTTAGAATTATTTAATTTACAATGTTGGGCTCTGACATGTGAAAGTTTTTTTTCACCAACCGAGTGGATATGGCTTTTTAAAAAATTTAAATATTCAGGTGATTTTGAATTTATCTATTTTAATTAAATTATGAATATTAGATTTTTAGATTTATCTATAAAGAATCAAAAACTCATAAAAAATTATCAAAATCTATTTAAAAAATTTCTTTTAAAAGGTAGATTTGTAATGGGAAAAGAAGTAGAAAAATTTGAAAATAAAGTTTCTAACAGAATAGGAAAAAAATATTCAGTTGGCGTAAGTTCTGGAACTAATGCAATTTATTTAGCTTTAAAAGTTTGTGGAATAAAAAAAACTGACCATGTTTTAGTACCTTGCTTATCATGGTTGTCAACATTTACAGCAGTTAAACACTTAGGTGCAATGCCAATAGGCATAGATATAAGCAGTGATCTACAAATAGATTTAAATTTAATTAAAAAAAATATCACTAAAAAAACAAAAGCAATTATAGTTGTTCATTTCACCGGTTATCTAAAAAACTATGATAAACTCAAAGAATTTTGTAATAAAAAAAAAATTTATTTAATTGAAGATGCGTCACAAAGTTTTGGTGCAAGAATTTTAAATAAACCCTCAGGTTCCTTTGGGAATTTATCATGCTTCAGCATGAACCCTATGAAAGTGTTTGCAGCTTTGGGCGATGCTGGAACTGTTTCTACTGATAATTTTAAGCAATATAATAAATTACTCTCTCTTCGTTATGCGGGAACTATAAAAAAAGAAAAAACATATTATCCAGATCTGAATCATAAAATTGATACGCTTCAATGTTTAATTCTTAATCAAAATTTAAAAAATTTGAAAAATATCATCAAAAAAAGAATTAAAAATGCTAAATTATATGAAAATAATTTAACTAATAAAATTAAGAAACCGCCCTTCAAATCTGATTTTCAACATGTATACTATACTTATTCTATTCTTTGTGAAAATAGAGATAAATTAAGAAAATATTTAATTGATAAAAAAGGCATAGAAACCAAAATTCAGCATCCTTATATCATATCTGATCATCCGGGCCTAAAAGATAGATATAATTTTTCAAAAAAATTTCCAGTAGGAAATAAAATTAAAAATGAAATACTGAGTTTACCTGTACATGAAAAATTAACTAAAAAAGAAATTTTTTATGTAATTAATGCTGTAAATAATTTTTATGGAAAATAAAATATTAAGTTTAAATCAAGCTCAGACAAAAATAGAGCTTCTTAAAAAAAAGAAAAAAAAAGTTGTATTGTGTCACGGTGTTTTTGATATTATTCATCCTGGTCACTTAGAGTATTTTAATTATGCAAAAAAACTTGGGCACATACTTGTAGTTTCTGTCACTGCTGATAAATTTGTAAATAAAGGTTTTGGGCGACCTATTTTTGATATTTATAAAAGAAAGTTATTTCTATCAAATATTTCTATTATAGATTTTGTAGTAGAAAGTAATCACCCTTCATCTGTAAATATTATTAAAAAACTTAAACCCAATTTGTATATAAAAGGTTCTGATTATAAAATAAAAAAAAATGATCTTACTGGTAAAATAAAGGAAGAAATTAAGGCAATTAAATCTGTTGGTGGAAAATTTATAACTTCAAAAGGTTTTAATTACAGTTCTAGCAAAATGATAATTGAGCACTTTTCACAGGATAGTGAGCAAAAAAAATTTTTAAACAAATTGTCTAAAATCTATTCAAAAAAACAAATTCTTGATTTAATTAATAAACTTTCAAAACTAAATGTATTAGTTATTGGTGAGAGTATTATTGATGAATATATTTTTTGCGAGACTATAGGCAAATCTGGAAAAGAGCCCGTATTGAATCTTAGAAAACTTTTTTCTAAAAAATATTTAGGAGGAGGTTTAGCTATATGTAAAAATTTATCTTCTTTTTGCAGAAACATATCTTTTTTAAGTTATCTGGGAGAAAAAAAGGATGAAAAAAATTTTATAATTAGAAGATTGCCAAAAAATATAAAAACCTTTTTTGTAAATAAAAAAAATTCATCTACTATTATAAAGAGAAGATTTCTTGAAAATGGATCAAATATTAAAACACTAGGTGTATATACAGTTAATGATGATTTTTTAAATGCTAGAGAAGAGTCAAAAATTATTTCTAAAATAAAAAAATTATCTAAAAAAACAGATTTAATAATAGTTTCTGACTATGGTCATGGTCTAGTTACAAAAAAAATAGCTAAGCTTATCTCATCTTTTAAAAATAAATATTATGTTAATGCTCAACTAAATTCGAATAATTTGGGAAATCATAATTTAGAAAACTACAAAAATCCTAAAGCGATTGTTATTAATGAAAACGAGTTAAGACATGAGCTACGGGATAAAAATTCAAGCGTTATTACTTTGGGTAGAGACATCAAAAATAAAAAAAAAGCAAAATCTGTCTTAATTACTCAAGGCAAGGATGGTGCAACTTTGATTGAGAGTAGCAAAAGCACCAAATGTCCAGCCTTTGCAACTTCTGTCTATGATAAAATTGGATCAGGTGATGCAATGCTATCAATTTTTTCAATATGCAGTGAAATAAAAGCACATCCTTTGCTTTCACTTTATTTATCATCTTTATCTGCAGCTCAAAACGTTCAATCATTTGCAAATGAAAACACAGTAAACAAAGACAATATTCTTAAAATAGTTAAACATAATTTTAACTAATTACATTTGATACCTAAAAGATTTAAAAATATTAGAGTTTTAGCAATACTTGAGGGCTGCGGTAGTGGTTCAAAATTATTACAGAATTATTTGGATAATCACAATGAATTATTAATGATGCCTGGATACAATTTAATGTATTTTTATCCTCATTGGTTTGAATTAAATAAAACAAATTTATCTTTAACAGATTTAATAGATAATTTAATAAAGAAACATCCAGCATTATTTAATGGGGATAATAATACTAAAATTGACAAAAAAGAATTTAAAAAAAGATTAATAGAATTCTTATCTTTCGAAGAGTTAAGTTCAAAAAATTTTTTAATAGCAATCCATTTGGCTTATTCAAAATGTTTGAGTCAAAATATAAATAAAAAAGAAATTTTAGTTTATCATTTGCATATAAATTCATATCTTAAGTTTTTAGAAAAAGATTTCAAAAATATTTTCGTAATTTATATGATACGCTCAATAGACAAGAATTTAGCTAGACGTGTTAAGTACGGACTTGATGAACCTAATAATAAAAAGTACAATTTTACAGATGCAAGACTAGTTAACTTAAAATCATATCTTGAAATTATATATCTATTTGCATCTTTCATCTTTTTCAATAATTTTAAAAATAAGAAAAATATTTTTCTTGTAAGCCATGAAAGTTTACTTGATGATAAATTGAGAAAGAGAATGTTTAAAAAAATATGCTCTTTTCTAAAAATTAATTTTTCAAAAAAATTAAACAAAGCTACTGTGAATGGTAAAAATTGGAAAGTTTTACAAAATCCTAAAGACAAAGAAAAAAAATACTTTAACCATGAAAGAATATGGTTGAGCTGTCTATTTAATAATTTTAATTTGAAATTTTATCCAGAAAAAAAAATTAAAAAATTAAGTGTTGGAATGTGGATAAAATCTCTTTTTGTAATTTTTTTACCTTCAAGAATTGAGGTAAAAAATCTTTTCAATTTTATAAATTTAAATAATTTTTTTGTGTATATAAAAAAAATTATTAAAGAGACTAAAAGTTTGAAGTTTTATAATTATGAATTTAATTCTTTTTATAAACATAAGTGGACTAACAAATTTGTTCCTGTAAGACTATTTAATATAATTAATTCTCTTAATAATATCTATTTTCCAGGAAAATTTTTGTATTTTGTTATCAAGTTATCCTACATAATATTTGGTATATTCTTAATAGTTCTACTTTATTTTGTAAGAGTTTTTTTCTGCTTATCTTTACTATTGTTATTAATTTTTAATAAAAAAACTTTTCCTCAAAAAATTTAATTATGAAATGCATCATTTGCTCTAGTAACACATTAAATATTAATGAAAATCTTCCATCTTTTTCACATAATAAATTTAGCACGATAACGAAAAATATTTTTTTTAAAAAATGCAAAAAGTGTCAAATAATATTTAATAAAAAAAAACATTAAAAATAGTTTCTTTAAAACAAAACAATATTTTATAGAAAATCAAAAAGAACATAAAATTTTTTTCAAAAATAAATTTATTAATAGATCCTCTATAATTTCAAAATTAATTTATGGTCAAATTAAAAAAAAACAAAAATTAAAAATTATTGATGTTGGTTGTTTTGATGGAAGTCTTTTGAAATGTCTTAATCAAAAATTAAAAAAAAGTTTTTTATATGGTTTTGAAAAGAACCATATTTGTAAAAAAATATTTCCTAAAAAAAATAATTTTATATTTAGAAGTGGTAAAATAACTGACTTACCAGGTGAATTTGACATCGCAGTGTTTTCTCATTCGTTGTTCTATTTTCAAGATTTGAAAAAGACAATAAAAAATATTTTGCTCAAACTTAAAAAACAAGGGGAAGTTTTTATAATTATTCCAAATATAAATAAAAATCCTTTTTATTTTTTAATGGGAGATCAAAAAGCGATTTTTACAAAAATTAATTTAATAAATATTTTTCAATTTTTTGGATTAAATTTAAGAGTTTTAAAACAAAATTATTTAACGAATGAGATTATTTTATACGGTAAAAAAGGAAAAAGAAAAAAAATTAAACTAAAAAAAGATTTTATCTATATAAACGCAATTCAAAAAATAAAAAAAATAAAAAAAAGACTAATTGATAAAAATATTATTAATCCAGTAATTGTTGGCACAAAAGTAGTAGCAGCAGCATTAGATGAATTCTTAAAAAATAAAACATTATTTTTTATTGATCAAAATCATAATAAAATTATTAAAAGATTTAGAGGAAAGAAGATAATTTTACCTAAAGAGATCGAAGAAAATTTTTCTATATTATCTAGCTTTACTATGTCTCAAAAACTCAAAGAATATTTAAACAAAAAATACAATTTAAAGATTATAAATTATGATAAAATATAATTTTTTTCAAAGACAAATAAATAACTTGAAAAAGGAAGGACACAGATATTTTATAAGAATATCTAGGATAATATTTTTTTTTTACTTAAAAAAAATATTTATTATTTTTCTTTCAATTTTATTATTACCTTTTTTTTCAATTTTAATAACTATTCTAAGAATTAAATTTATAGAAATCGACGCTTCAAGAATGGGTCATCTTGCTACGCATTTCGAACCTTACGTGCGAGAAATTTATTTTAAAGATAAATTAAAAAATAATTATATTGTTTTTTTTAATTCACCATATTCTAACAGGTATCTTTTTAAATTATATAAAGAATTTATAAATTCTAACAACAACATTTATAATGTTTATGGTTATATGTTTTGGAAAACTATAATTTATTTTTATGAAAAAATTTTTTCAAATAACATACAAAAAAATTTAAATGTAGATGATTTTTATAACGATTTTCATGATAAAGAATGCTTATTCACAATAAAAAACAAAGACAAATTTAGAGGTGAAAAGCTGTTAGATGATTTAGGCATACCACAAAATTCTAAATTCATATGTGTACATAACAGAGATAATTTATTTTTAAAAAAAAAATTTAAACATTTTGATTTTTCCTATCATGATTACAGAGACTTTTCGATTACAGATATGATTCCAGCTCTTAACTACTTTACCGATTGCGGATATTATGTAATTAGATTTGGTGCTGTCACGCAAGAAAAAATAAATACCTCTAATAGTAAAATTATTGATTACGCTAATCTAATAAATAAAGATAAAGATGGTTTTGGAGATATTTACTTTAATTCAAAATGTGATTTTTACTTTGGTTCAGACTCAGGTGCGTGGAATATCTCAAGATTATTTAGAAGGCCTGGCTTTATCATTAATTCTTGCCCTTTAGCTAGTATTTTTGTAATGAAATGGAATTATCCTTCAATTTTTAAAAGACTAAAAAATATTAAAACTAATAACATTGTATCTATTGATGATATGGTAAAAAATAAACTTCATTTGATAGATAGAACTCAAGACTTTCAAATTAAAGGTTTTGAAGTAATATCTAATACAAAAGATGATATTTTAGAATTTGCCAAAGAGGTAATTTCATTCACTAATAGAAAAGATATTTTTTTCATAAAAAATGAAAAAAAATTAAAAGAGTTTCATGCAACTCTTTTTAAAGGCCAAAATATGAAAAAAAGAAACTTTAAAAATCCAATAGGAAATAAATTTTTAGAAAATACTATAATTTGAAATAAATAAATGTTTTATATATCTTCTAGAGGATCTTCAGCAACTTGGTGGCTAGCCAAATCACTTTCAAAACATCCAAAAATAGTGTGCTTTGGTTCAACTAGATCTTTACCTCCAATTGATCCAGGAAAAGCATTTCCATCTCAAAAAAGTTGGATTAATACAATAGATCCTAAAAAATTTATTCAAGGTTTAAAAATTTGTGAGGAAGCAACAAAAAAACAAAAAATATTCGGATCTACGCACGGATATCATGGTTTAGACATTAAAGAAGCTTGTGAAAAAAATAATGCAAAATTTTTATACATAGTAAGACATCCTTTGGAAAAAATTCATAGCGCCTTTATAACGACAGCTTATAACAATTTTATAAAAAATAATGACGATTATAAAATAAGTAATGAAGACACACATAAATTCACATGTGATAAAATTCAAGATTTAAATTTAGAGAGGCTTTTACCAATTAAAAAAAAAGTCAAAAAGAATGATCTTAAAAATTTTGCTAAAGAACATTTTCCATTAATTTATAAAAAATTGAAAAATATTAAAGATTTAAAATACAACGAGTCTAAAAATGTATTAAAAAATAAAAAAATTGAAACTCTTCTATCTGAGTGTTTTGTAAATACTATAATTTCATTTTTTTTCTATGAAGAATTATTAATAAACAATTGCAAAATGGAAGATGGAATTAAAATGGAAAATATGGTGTCAAGCAAAGAGTATTTTTTTGATAAAGTGCTAAAAAAAATATTACCAGATGAAAAAAAAGATGATGATTATTTAAGCTCAATCATAGGGACAACGAGAGTTAATATACATAGAAAAAAACCTTTATCTGGATCTGAAATCTGGTCAACTTGGCCAAATAATATGAAAGAAATTTTTCTTCATCTTTTTAATAAACATGAAATTGGAAAAATGTGCAAAAATTTTGAATATGACATTAAATATTTAAAATAGATCTATTTATGAAAAATTATATTGGTAAAAATTTTAAAATTTTGAAATTAGTCAAGCATGATTCAATTGCAGTTTTGACTTTGCTTATTATAATTGCAATCATTTTTGAAACATTGAGCATTGGAATGATCTTGCCTTTGTTTTCCTCTTTAATTGATGGAAGTTTTACTGATAAGTTTCCATTTTTAATTGATTATCTTAACATAATAATAAAATTATTTTGGAAAAATTCAAACTTAGAAAGCAATCAAATTTTAATTTTTTCAATGGTAGTTTTGTTTGCATTAATTTTTACTTTAAGGCACTTTTTTATTCTTCTTTCAATTTGGAAAAAAAATATTTTTGAATATAGGTTAAAAATATTTTTAACAAAATATTTTTTAAGTAATTATTTAAAAATGCCTTTTTCCTTTTTATTAAAAAGAAATACTTCTTATTTAATAAGAAATGTTCAAACCGAGGTAGAAATATTTTCACAAAATATTTTAACAATAATAAGCATGATTGGTGATATACTTACAATTATCTCTCTTTTAACTTTGCTATTCTTTGTAGAGTTTGAAGCAACGCTATATATTTTGCTTGCATTAATTCTTGTAAGTTATGGCATTTATTTTTTTACTAAAAAAAGAATATTTACTATGGCAAGAGAAAGACAAGAGCATTCACAGAAATCTTTACAATATATTAGACAAATTTTTGCCGGAATAAGAGAAGTCAAATTATTTAACAGGGAAAAACAATTTACTGGAAATTTCATAAATTCTTTTGGAGCTTTAGGATGGATAGCTGTGATTAAATCAATGATTTACATAATTCCAAGGACAGTACTAGAATTAGCTATTTTCTTAATACTTTGTTTATTTTTATTTAATATTATTTTTGGCAATGTGCCTAATAGTGAAATTTTCCCAATACTTGCTTTATATGCTGGAGCTGCTTTTAGATTAATGCCATATGTAAACAAATTAATTACTGGATCACAGCAAATAAAGTTTGCAGCACCTTCAGTAAATCTTCTACATTCTGAATTATTAGAAATTGAAAAAAATCGAATTGAAAATTCTAAAATTATTTACAAAAAGCAATCCTTTGAAAAAAAAATTGAATTGTCAGAGATCAGCTTTTCTTATGATAGTAAGAAAATATTTGAAAACACAAGTTTGTATATTAACAAGGGAGATTGTATTGGTATAATTGGAGAAAGTGGAAGCGGAAAATCAACCTTAATTGATATTATATCTGGATTGAGATCACCTCAAAAAGGTAAAATATTAGTAGATGGAGAAGACATAAACAAAAATTTAACAAATTGGCAAAAACTTATCGGTTATGTTCCGCAGAATATTTTTATTTTAGATGAAAGTATTAAAAATAATATTGCTTTTGGCTTAGAGAATGAAAAAATTGATGAAAAAAAAGTTTTAGATTCTATTGATAAATCAGGTTTAAATGATTTTTTTAAAAATAATAATAATAATTTAGATGCTAATATTGGAGAAAAGGGATCCAAATTATCAGGCGGCCAGATTCAAAGAATTGGAATAGCTCGAGCATTATACAATCAAACCCCAATATTGATATTTGATGAAAGCACTAGCTCTCTCGATGATAAAACTGAAAAGAAAATACTATCAACCCTTGAACAATTTAAAAAATTTGAAAAGACTATTATTATAGTTTCACATAGGATAAGTACACTTTATATGTGTAATAAAATAATTAAGATAAATAACAAAAATTTTGAGAGGATCAAATAATAATGAGAAAGTTTATTGTAAAAAATAAAATTATTACTGATGAGTCTGATTGTTTTGTAATAGCAGAAATCGGAAATAATCATAAGGGAGAAATTAAAATTGCTAAAAAAATGTTTGAAGTTGCAAAAAAATGTGGTGCAGATGCAGTAAAATTACAAACCAGAAACAATAAATTTTTGTTTACTAAAAAAATGTATAATTCAGTTTATAATAGTTACAATTCTTATGGTAAAACATATGGTTTGCATCGAGATAAACTTGAATTTGGAAAAAAAGATTATTTATATTTAAAAAAATATGCAGAAGATTTAGGTCTAATATTTTTCTCTACACCTTTTGATTTTAAAAGTGTAGATTTCTTGGAAAAGATTAATACACCCCTTTACAAAATTGGATCGGGCGATTTAACCAATATTCCTCTGATAGAGTATATAAATTCAACCAAAAAACCTGTAATTTTGAGCACTGGTGGAGGAAATATTGCAGACGTTGTTAGAGCTCAGAAGGCGTTAAAAAAAAATAAAAATTTAGCTATTCTTCAATGTACCTCAGCTTACCCATGTAATGCAGAGGATCTTAATGTAAGAGTGGTTGAGACCTATAGAAAAAAGTTTAAAAACAATATCATTGGTTTGTCTGATCATCTAAGTGGTGTTTCTTCATCAATATTAGCTTACGCACTTGGAGCAAGAATTATTGAAAAACATTTTACTCTTGATAGATCTTGGAAAGGTACCGACCATTCATTCTCGCTTGAACCAAAAGGATTAGAAAAACTTATAAATTATTTAAGGGAATCAAGAAAAGCATTAGGAACAGGAAAAAAAATTTCATTGAACAAAGAAAAAAATCCAATTTTTAAGATGGCTAAAAAATTAGTTGCATCAAAAAATTTATACAAAGGAAAAAAACTAGTAAGAGATGATATTGCAATTAAATCTCCGAATGATGGAGTTGCTCCTTATCATTTGAAAAAGTTTATAGGAAAAACTCTCAAAGTAGATTTAAAACAAGATGAAAATTTAAACTTTAAATTTATTAAATGAAAAAAAAAAATAAAATATCGTTCCCTAAACCGAAATTTGTAGGTAAAAGAAATTGGGGCAAAGAAATTCTTTTATCTTTAATACCTAAAAAAATATCTCTGAAATTACTTTTTATTAAGAAAGGAAAAAAAGGAGGACTTCAATTTCATAGAAAGAAAAATGAGTGTGGTCACATACTTTCAGGAAAACTAATGATAAGGTTTGATAACGGAAATGGTAAATTAAAAAAAATAATATTGAAAAAAGGTCAATCTTTTCATTTTCCTCCTGGAGCAGTGCATCAAGAAGAAGCAATAACAGATTGTAAAATAATAGAGGCTTCAACACCTCATTTTAATGATAGAGTAAGAGTTGAAAAAAAATATGGCCTAAGTTCTTCTTCTGGATTGCCTTCCACAAAACTAAATCAGATAAAGTTAAAATAAAATAAATGAAAATTAAAAATTTAAAGATTTATCACATCCAAGCAGGATGGCGACCATGGTCTTTTTTAAAAGTTACTACAAATAATGGGTTAATCGGATGGAGTGAGTGTACAGACTCTCATGATACAAGAAATGGTATTGAGGGCGTAATAAAAGATCTAAAAAAAATTATCATTAATGAAGATCCAAGAAATATTTCAAAAATACTTTGGTTATTAAAAGCTAGAACAAGATTAAGTAGCGGTTCAATAGTGCAAAAGGTTATAGGAGCTATTGATAATGCTTTATGGGATATAGTGGGTAAATCCACTCAAAATTCTGTAACTAATTTATTGGGAGGACAAGTAAGAGATAAAGTAGAGGTATATTGGTCTCACTGTGGCACTACTAGAGTAAGGGCACACGAACACGTAAAAAAAAAACAAATAAAAGATATTTATGATTTAAGAGAATTTGGCAAGGAAATAAAAAAAACAAAAGTTAAGATTGTTAAAACTAACATTGGTCTTTTTGATGGTAAGCCAACGATATATATGCCTGGGAACAATAAAAGTATTGGAGGTCCCGAACTAAATTGTTCTGATAAAATTTTAGATGGAGTTGAAAAATGGGTTAAAGCTTTTAAATCTAGTATTAATCCCAATGCAAACCTTGCAATCGATTTAAATTTTAATTTTAAACAAGATGGTTTTATTAAAATAGGAAGACTTTTAGATAAATATAAACTTGCATGGTTAGAAATTGACTCTCACAGTCCTCAAGTTCTTAAAAATATTAAAGATGCTGTGAAAACCCCTATACTTTCAGGCGAAAGTCTCTATGGGGCTAAGGCATATAAACCTTTTCTTGATGCAGGTGCGTTAGATTATTTATCGTTAGATGTAATTTGGAATGGCATATCAGAGTCAAAAAAAATTGCTGATTTATCAGACTTATACGAAATAAATGTTTCCCCTCATAATTATAATGGGCACTTATCGACATTTATAAATATGAGTTTGGCACTATCAACGCCAAATTTATATATTTCTGAAATTGATTATGATGATGTTCCATGGATTGATAAAATTTTTTCAAATAAGCCTAAAATAAAGGATGGTTTTTTTATCCCAGATAATAAACCAGGATGGGGATGCGATATAATTGAAAAGAATTTACTGAAATATCTTATCAAGTGATAAAAAAAGAAATAAACATAGGCATAATTGGGGCGGGTGGTATTGGCGCTTTATTTGGTTCTATTATGCAAAAGAGGGGTTTTAACGTTTTTTTTCTTAAAAAAAAAATAAACGATACAAATAAAATAAAATATAAAGTCAAAAGTAATTTTTATGGAAATTTTAGAACTTTTTTAAATTTCAATGAGAAAAAATTTTATAATTGTGATATTTTTATTTTAGTAACAAAATATCCTCATTTAAAAAAATTAACAAAGAAACTTAAAAAAATTGAAAAAATAAAAAAACCTTTAATATGTTTAATGAATGGTTTAAGTCATATTGATATTTTATCAAAAATTTTTAAAAAAAATCTAATTATAGCTACTGCAGGGCATGTAGTTTCTTTTAAAGGGAAAAAATTTGACATTATACATCCATCAATTACTCCACCAGAAATAATTTTATCTTATAAAAGTAAAAAATTATTAAAAAATTTTTTCTTAAAAAAAATTTTTAAAGACTGCAGCATGGATGTTAAAACCAGTTTTGATACCAAAAAAATAGTTTGGGAAAAATTGATACGACTCAATTCATTAGCCTCAATAACATCATTATATAATTGTAATCTTGGAAAAATTAGAAAGTCTAGAAAAAGATATTTTGATTTTATCGAACTCACTAAGGAAGCTATACAAGTGGCTAAAAGAAATGGGTATAAAACTAATCTACAAACAGTAATGAAGAAAGTAAATAAATTGCCCAACAACCTAAAGACCTCGATGCAAAGGGATTTGGTTATGTCTAGAGACTCTGAAATTGACTCTATCCCAGGAGGTGTTTTAAGATTAGGAGAAAAGTATGGTTTAAAACTTCCTTATCATAAGTCAATTATTAAAAAGATTAAAAAAAAATATGAGATCTAATTCAAAAAAAATTTTAGGTTTAATTGGTATCAGATCAGGATCTACAGGAGTTAAAAATAAAAATATAAAAAATTTAGGAGGAAAGCCACTAGTTAGCTGGATTATAAAAACGGCAAAAAAATCAAAGTATATAAATAGACTTGTAATATCAACTGACTCGAATAAATATGCTAAAATTGTAAAAAAACTTGGTGCAGAAGTACCTTGCTTAAGACCAAAAAATTTAGCAACAAAAAATTCTCCAGAAATAAAATATATAAAGCATATGCTTAAATGGTTAAAAAATAATGAAAATTATACTCCTGATATTGTAGTGAGAATGATGTCAACTGTACCCTTTCAAAAAACAGAAGATATTGATAAAATTATTAGTCATGTTTTATTTAACAAAAAAGTAGACTCATCCGTAGTGGTATCAGAAGCAAGACAACATCCATTAAAAGCTTTAAAAATTAAAAAAAAAGGAAAAAATAAAATTTTAGTTTCTTATATTGGAAACAAAAGCGTTGAAGTTGGTCGACCATTATCAAGACATATTTATGAACCAGCTTTTTTTAGAGCTAATGTGATAGCTTCTAAAATTGAAGTTATAAATAAAAAAAATTCACTTACAGGTGATCATGTCAAATTCAATATTATACCTCAAGAAAGAGCAGTTGATATTGATACAGAATTAGATTTTAAAATCACTGAGTATTTAATCAAAAATAAAAAAATTAAGTGAAGATTTTAATAACAGGAGCACTAGGTTTTTTTGGCTCTGAATTAACAAAAGATTTAAAAAAAACCAATCATAAATTAGTTTTGGTAGACAGTCTTTACAATCAGAATAAAAATATATTCAAACCTTTTAAAAAAATAAAGTTTTTAAAAAAAGATATTGAAAAATTAAATTTTAATAATTATTTGAAAAAAGTAGACTTTCTTATTCACCTTGCAAATATTTCTAATACAACCATGAAAAAAAAAGATTTTTCTAAAGTAGTTAGTACAAATTTAAAAAGCTTAGATAGAATTATCAATGCTTGTATAAAAAATCAGGTAAAACTAATATATATTTCAACTACAACCGTTTATGGTAAACAAAAAAAAATTGTTAACGAAAAATTAAAGAAAAAATTTTATAAACCTTATAATCTTTATTCAAAAACAAAATTTCTTGCAGAAGAAAAATTACAAAAATCTAAAATCAGAGGTTTAAAGTTCTCTATCTTGAGACTAGGTACATTGTACGGAATATCTCAAAATAATAGATATGACACTGTGATCCAAAAAATTTTAAAAAGTGTAAAAAATGGCAAGTCGATAGTAATAGAAAAAAAAAATTACAAGTATAAAAAATCTTTCCTAAGTATAAATGATGGAATTAGTGCGATAAAATACGTTATAAAAAAAAATTTATTTAATGGTGAAATTTTCAATATTTCAGGAATAAATCAGAGCCTTTATGAAATTATTGAATTAATAAAAAAAAACAAACTAAAGTTAAAACTAAAATTTACTAATAAAAAAATTCCCGGACAAACACCTTGCAATATAAGTTCTAAAAAATTTATTAATAAAGGATTTAAATTTAAAGATAGTATAAAAAAATTATTACCAACAATTTTAAGTTCAAAAGCTTTTTAATGAAGAAAGAAATATTTATGATGAGCGGAGATGTTGGTGGTGCTAGAGCAATGTTGCCAATTGTCAAGAAGCTATTACAAAAAAATTTAAAAGTAACGATAGTAAAACATGGTTGGCTTGAAAAAAATTTCGTAGTTTTAAACAAAGAAGAAGCAAACTTAAAAATATTGCCAAGTAACGAAAATGCATTAAAGGAATATTTAAAAAAAAATATAGTGGGATTATTTTTTTTTACACCTTCAAAAAAAGATATCTTGCCAATTTCTTTAGCTAGAAAAGCAAAAGAATTAAATATTCCGGTTTTCTATTTGTTAGATAGCGCCTTAAGAATCAAAGAAAGATTAAATCATGATAAAAAAGATTTATTTTTGCCAACAATTTACGCCTTGCAAGACCAAGATGCCTATGATCAAGCTATAAGTGAGGGAGTGCCAAAAGAAATACTTAAGGTTACAGGCCAACCTGCATTAGGAGAATTAAAAACTGAATTTGGAAACTGGACAAAACAAAATAAAAAAGATTTTTTTTTGAAAAATAATATTGATCATAACAAAAAACTTATTACTTTTGTTTCAGAAAATGTTGAAAAAGATCATGGTTTAAAAAGAGGCTATCATGAAAATATTGTTATCCCAATGCTTTGCAAAAGTTTAGAAAAAATATCAAAAAATACTCATTTGCTTATACTTCCACATCCTTCTGAGGATCCAGAAAGTCTGATTAAAATGTTTGAAAAAAATTGTATTAACTTTAGTTTTAGCAGATTAAAAAAAGACTTTACAAGCAGACAAGCTATAATGGCATCAAATGGAGTATCAGGCATGGCATCAATTTTATTATATGAAGCCTGGTTAATAGGTAAAAACGTAATTAGTTTACAACCTGGTGTTGTTGGTTCAGATTATACTTACTTAAAAAAAAAAGAAAAATTACAATTTGTTTCTAAATCAAGCGAGTTTGAAAGTAAATTGAGTGCTTGGTTTACTGAAATGGATATCAAGGAAGATATTAAGAGAGATATTACTGGTAAAAATAATGAAGAATTGATGAGACATTCTAAAGCAGCAAACCTTATAATAGATTTGATAGAAAGGTCTTTAGAAAATGAGTAAATATATAAATAATAACTTAGCTATAAATGGAGGCAAGCCAGTCAGAAAAAAACTATTTCCTCCGTATAAAGTCATTGGATCTGAGGAAAAGACAGCAGTTAATAGAGTTATAAAAAGCGGTGTCCTTTCAGAATTTGCTGCAAAAGACAACCCGAACTTTTACGGTGGTAGAGAAATAAGAAATTTAGAAAAAGAGTGGGCTAAATTTTATAAAAAAAAACATGCCATTGCTGTTAATTCAGCGACATCTGGTTTATTTGCAGCCATTGGTGCAGCTGGAATTGGCCCAGGTGACGAGGTAATTGTGTCCCCTTATTCAATGTCTGCTTCAGCCATAGCGCCAATAATTTATAATGCAGTTCCAGTGTTTGCGGATATAGAGGACGAGTTTTTTTGTTTGGACCCTAAATCAGTTGAACAAAAAATTACCAAAAGAACTAAAGCGATATTGATTGTAGATATTTTTGGTCAAACTTATGATTATAAAAAAATTAATGCTATCGGAAAAAAAAATAATTTAATTATAATTGAAGATGCAGCACAAGCCCCATATTCGTTCAATTCAAAAAAACTGTCAGGAACTCTTGGCGATATAGGAGTTTTTTCTCTTAATCGACACAAACATATTCAGTGTGGTGAAGGAGGAATAGTCGTTACAGATGATGACTATTTGGCAGAGAGAATATGTATGATTAGAAATCATGGAGAGTGCGTTGTTGAAAGTAAAAAAACAAAAAATATTCAAAATACCGTGGGTTTTAACTTTAGAATGACTGAAATTGAAGCTGCTATAACAAGGTGTCAGTTAAAAAAACTTAAAAAATTAGTTAAAGATAGACAAAAGAATTGTGAATTTTTATCAAAAGAGTTGAAAAAAATTCCAGCGATTAAGCCAGTTGAGATAAGAGAAAAGAGCACTCATTCATATTATATTTTGCCATTTAAATTTAATTCTAAAATAGCAAAAGTTGAAAGAAATAAATTTATAAACGCAGTGAAAAAAGAATTATCGCCTACTGCCGGAAGAGAGACAGAGGGTGTTAGAATTGTTTGCGGGTATTATCAGCCATTATATAGATTGCCCGTGTTTCAAAAAAAAATAGCTTATGCTTCAAAAGGAGGTGTCTGGGAAAAAAAATTCTATAATGGTAAAGTAAATTATAATATTAAGCAATTTCCTGTCACCGAACAAATGTATAATAACGAACTTTTTTTTATCGACCTAATGCATCCCGGAAATAAGAAACAAGATTTAATGGACGTAGTCAGAGCCTTTAAAAAGGTTTGGATAAATAGAAAATCAATAAAATAGCCAGATAATTAAATGAAAAAATTCTATCTAGTCACATCTAGTATAGATGAAACAATTCCTAATAATAGCAATCTTCCTTTGTTGTTATTGGGTGAAAATTGTTTTTCTAACAATAGAGTTGAAAAAAAAATACATAGTAAAAAATTTAAATTAGAGACATACCATTGGAATGATAGAGAAAAGATGTCTAGAGATTTAGACTACATTTGGGTAACATCAAATAAATTAATTGATGCATTAAGTGAAAAATTAAATGAAATTCACGAAACTAATTTTTCAAAGAATTACTGGGAACTTTTTATTGGTCAAAAGATATTAAGATTAACAACTTACTTATTTGATAAGTGGGAGGGTTTAGATAAAGCAATAAACAATAATGATATTTATAAGGTTTTAATTGCAAAAAATAACAAATCTCAACTAAATGTAAGAGATAACTCAGAGTTGGATTCGCTCATGCACGACTCTGAATATTGGAATCATTTGATCTATTCTTACATAATTGAAAATTATACAAATTTAGACTTTGAGTTTATTATCCCAGAAAATGTAAAATATAATTCAAATTTAAAAAAGGTTAATAATTTCAGAAAAAAAAGTATTACAAATAAGTTTTATAAGATTATAACAAATCCAATAATACTCTTTAATTATTTTGAAAGTAAAATTGAAGATATTTTGAAAAAAAATAGGTCAAATATTCCAATAAAAAAAAATGAAGTTTATTTTCATTCTAATATTTTTTATAGCGAAAAGTATCAAAATTATTTTATAAAAAAAATAAATCAGACTCCTAGAAGCATAAATTTTAATAATGATAAAGTTTTTATTCCAGATTATGATAAAAATATTAGAGAAAAATTAATAAAAAATATAAATTTTAATGTAAATTCAAAATTTGAAAAATTTTTAATTGATATCATCTCTAGAATCTTGCCTCGATCATATATTGAAGGTTATAAGGTTTTAAGAAAAATTAATTTAAAGAATAAATTACTTACAAATTTACCAAAAGCTATAATGATAAGAAGCCATCAAAGTGGGAGCAATCTCTTAGGATTAGAATGGATAGCCTCATGCAAAGATAAAGGTTCAAGATTGTTAATTTTACAAACGGGGGGTGGTTGGCAAAATTCAAAAAAACATTTATTGGAAAAGTTTGATATTAAAATATCGGATAGGTATTTTTCTTATGGAAAAATAAATGAAGATAAAAAAAAAATATTTTCTGTCGGTTTTGCAAGAAACTTTCAAGAGAAATCAAAAAAACCTAATTTTAAAAATGGAAATATAATTATTACACTATTTACACCTTTTGGTTATAATTCTGAACCAAGTTGTAGAAGACCAGTAGGTCCTCAATGGAAGAAATATATTGATGATCAAATTTCTTTATTAAAACTAATGCCAGAGGAAGTACAAAATAAAGTTATTTTACGATTAAAAAAAAGATATAAAGAAGAGTCTCCATATTTTGATTATTGGTCAATGATTAAAAAAATTACTAAAAATTTTCCTAGCATAAAAATCGATAGTGATCACTATGCTAAGAAACTTTTAGATCATGTTCCAAATTCAAGGCTTATAATTGCAACTTATAATGCATCAGTTATTTTGGAAACGCTATCATCGAATGTGCCAACAATTATGTATTGGAATAAGAATTACAATGAAATTAATGACGTATCACAATTTATATTCGATAAGATGCAAGACGTTGGAATTTTACATTATAATGCCCAATCAGCAGCTAAACATATAGTAAAAAATTTTGAAAATTTGGAAGATTGGTGGAATAGTCAATCAGTTCAGGATGTGAGAAAAGAATTTTGCTTATCATTTGCTGATTTACCTGCTAATAGAATTAGTAAATTTAATCAGAACCTTAATAATTTATGATTATTTTGACAAAAAAGATTATTGACTCTTATAAATTTGTTAAAGCAATTCAGCACATAAAACCATTAAACAAATCTGGAATTTTTTTAAGAATTTTCCTTCAAAGAATTTTATTTTCTTATCCTAGTATTAGAAATTTAATAAAAGCAAGACAGCCGAAAAAAGACAGATTAGAGAGATTTTTTGAAAATGATATAATTTCAAGTGAAGTTCTAAAGGATTTAGATAAAAGAGGTTACTCAGATACGTTTCTGATTAAACATGAATATTTAAAAAAAATAAAAGAGGAAATTCCTCAAATTATCGAAAAAATTGCTTTAAAGGGAAGAAAAAAAAGTTTTTTTGATACAAGTAAATTGTACTGTAAAAATATAGACGAGTTTGCTGAATATACAAGGAGTAAAAAAATAAGCCATATAAAATTAGTTTTGAACTTGACCAAAAACTCCACTTTAAAAAATATTATATTATCAGATTTTTTTAAAAGCTTTGCTAAAGACTTTCTTAGTTCTAAAGATTTTATAGTAAACGCAGTTTGTTATATATCTAACCCTCTTGAAAAAAAAATGGACAATTCTGAGAAGAACGATAATGCCCAATTATTTCACACTGATATAAATTACAATAAATTCTTTAAAACATTTATATACTTATCCGATGTTGGAGATTTAGATGGACCACACGTATTTATTCCTGGCAGTCATAAAAATAAAAAAAATAAACATACACTCATCAGAAGGTATGAGGATAGTGAACTAAAGGACTATTCTAAACCTGTAAAATTTTTGGGATCAGCAGGATCTTTATTTTTAGAGGATACTTTTGGTTTTCACAAGGGAGATACACCAATTAAAAACTCAAGAATTGCTATTGTTGTTGAGTTCGGAAAAAATAATATAAAATATGATGACAATTTCATTAAAATAAATTAAGAGTTTTTATGTTTAACAGCAAATCTATTTTAATTACCGGCGGAACAGGATCATTTTCTAGATCTTTTTTAAAACATATATTAAAAAATTATAAGCCTAAAAAAGTTATAATTTTTTCTCGTGATGAATTTAAACAATTTGAAATGGGTCAAACATTTCCTCAAGAAAGGTTTAAATTTTTAAGATATTTTGTAGGAGATGTTAGAGACTTATCTAGACTTAAAAATGCTATGGAAGGAGTGGATTATGTAGTTCATACGGCTGCGCTTAAGCAGGTGCCAGCAGCAGAATATAATCCCACAGAGTGTATTCAAACTAATATAATAGGTTCACAAAATGTTATTGAAGCAGCTGTATACAACAGAGTAAAACGGGTTATAGCTCTTTCCACCGACAAAGCAGCTAATCCAATTAATTTGTATGGAGCCACTAAATTGGCTGCCGACAAATTATTTATAGCAGCAAATAATAACGTAGGAAAAAAACATACAAGATTTTCAATAGTTAGGTATGGGAATGTATTAAATTCAAGAGGCTCAGTAGTCCCGCTTTTCAAAAAATGTTCTGATAATGGAGAAAAATTTATTCCTGTAACCGATAAAAGAATGACACGATTTTGGATCTCTCTTAATGAAGCATCAGAATTTGTCGTTAAATGTTTTCAAGATATGCTAGGAGGGGAAATTTTTGTCCCAAAAATACCATCAGTTAGAATACTAGATTTAGCAAAGGCAATAGCGCCAAAATTAAAAATTAAAGAAATAGGAATTAGACCAGGAGAAAAACTACATGAAATCCTTTGCCCAGTTGATAGTGCACATAGCACCTATTCCTTCAAAAATTATTATTTAATAGAACCAGAAATATTGATGTTTAATAGAAAAAAAAGAAATCAATTAAAGAAAAAAAAAGTAAAAGAAAACTTCGAATATAATTCTGAAAATAATAAAGATTTTTTAACAGTTAAGCAAATTAAAGAAAAAATCTCAGAATAACAGAAATGAAAAATCTTTTAGCTATCGGGGTAAAAAAAAAATCCTTTAGCGGTATAAATGAAATTAAATTAAATAAACAAAAAAAATTTAAAATTAAGGTAACAAAAAAATTACATCAACAGTTTATAAAATTTTCTGGTGATGATAGCCCAATACATACAGATGTAAAGTTTTGTAAAAAAAATAAATTTGCAAAACCTATAGGACATGCTTTTTTAATCACCGCGATACTGTCAAAAATTTATGGAAAATACTTTCCAGGTGGAACAGAATTATGTTTAAAACAAACTTGTAATTTTAGAAAACCATTCTTCATCAATGATATTCTTGAAATAACAATAACTCCAATTAAAAAAAAAATATCATTAAAAATCTTAGAAATAACAGTAGTCATATATTCTAAAAAGAAAATAATATTTGATGGAGAAGCATTATTTCAATTAAGTTTATCTAAGTAGGATGTCAGCGCAAATAAAACTGCTTTCAAGTTTTAAAAAATTGAACAAATATATTAATAAAGGTGACACTATATATTTAGAGACAGATTTAATAAAATTTAAACCTGTATTTGAACACTTTAAAAATAAAAAAAAGTTCTTAGAGTTTTTTCTAAATCTATTTATTAAATTAGTTGGAAAAAACGGAAATATTGTAGTGCCAGCATTTTCATACAGTTGGGGTAAAAATAAAAAACTAAAAAAATTTAATGTGAAAAAAACAAAGCCTGAAACAGGAATATTTTCGTCTTATTTATTAGAAAAAAAAGAATTCAAAAGAACTTTAGATCCAATGTTTTCTTTTTTTGTATACGGAAAAAAAAAATTTGAATTATTAAATATAAAGAAAGATTCATTTGGAAAAAATAGTGTTTTTCATAAAATAAATAATAAAAAAACTAAATTAATAAGTTTTGGTATTAATAGATTTGACCCAACTTTTGTTCATTATGTTGAACAATATTTTGATGAAAATATCAATTCTATAAATTATAGATATAAAAAAAAATTTTTTGGAAGTTTTGAAAATTCAAAAAATAAAAACAAAAAAGAAACTTTTTTTTCATTCGTTCGAAATGAAAAAACTAATCTATTTTTTAGTGGAAAAAATATTTATAGAGATCTTTCGAAAAAAGGTAAAATAAAAAGTTTTTTTATTTTTAACTCACCAATTCACATCGTTCCTGCAAATTTTTTTTTTGATACTGGAATTGAAGGAATGAAAAAAGATATTCATTATTTCGTTAAAAGGACATGAATAATTTAGCTGAAAAATTTTATCAAATAAGTAAAAAATATAAGAGTAAAACAGCAATAATTTCTGAAGATAAAAAAGAAATTAACTTTAAAGAATTAAATTTTCTTTCTAATCAAATTGCCAATTTGATGGTAGCAAGCAATATAAAAGTGTCCGACATTGTTTGTTTAAGTTCAAAAAAAACAATTGAAACAATTGCGATAATTATTGCGTGTTTAAAAGTAGGTGCATCTTATACTGTTTTAGACAGAAAGTCGCCCAAAGCAAGAATTTTTAAGATAATTAAAAACCTTGAACCAAAATTAATATTTGTAGACGAAGATCTAAAAAAAAAATTAATTAAAACTAGATTTAGAATTCAAGAAATAAATCAATTAAATAAAAAGATAGAAAAATTTAAAAAAGTTTTTGAAAATAAAAAAATAATTAAAGTTAAAAAAAGAAATACTGCATATATAATGTTTACCTCAGGATCAACTGGTCAACCAAAAGGATGCTCTATAAGTCATGAAAATGTTTTAAGATTTAACATTTGGTGTAAAAATAATTTTAAAATTGATAAAGATGATATAGCCACAAATTTAAATCCATTATTTTTTGACAATTCTATTTTTGATATTTTTGGTTGTTTGTTTAATGGCGCAACTTTGGTTTTAATTAGTAGAGATAAAATAATTAATGCTAATTCTTTAGTTCATTACTTAAAAAATATTCAACCAACTATATGGTTTTCTGTACCGTCCTTAATAACTTATATTTACAACTTTTTTCAATTCACAGGAAAAGATTTTCCGAAAATGAAAAAGATCATATTTGGAGGAGAGGGTTTTCCAAAAAGTAAACTTTATAAGTTATACAAAAATTTTTCAAAAAAAACTGATATTATAAATGTTTATGGACCTACAGAGTGTACTTGCATTTGCTCAAGTTATAAAATATCAGATTTTGATTTTTCTAAAAGAGAAATGAAAAGATTAGCACCATTTGGAAAAAGATTAGCTAAAAATTTTAGTCATCTTATTGTTGATAAACATAATAAGATTATAAAAAAAAAAGGAACTATCGGTGAATTAATTATTTGTGGAAAAAATGTTGGGGATGGTTATTACAATAATATATTAGAAACAAAAGAAAAATTTATACAAAACCCAAATCATAATAAGTACAAAAATATAGTTTATAAATCTGGAGATCTTGTATATTTAGACAAAAAAAGTAAGTTTATTTATTTTGCCTCCAGAAAAGATAATCAAATAAAATTCAGAGGTTATAGGATTGAATTAGAGGAAATAGAAAATAATTTGAATTTAATTAAAGGTGTGAAGGGTTCCGTTGCTTTATTTGGAAGAAAAAAGGGAATTGAGGAATTAAATTGTTGGATAGAAGATAGTAAATTAAGTGTTAATGAAATTTCTAACAAACTATCAAAAAAAATACCTAATTATATGTTACCCACAAAATACTTTTTTTTGAAAAAATTTCCAAAAAATGCAAATGGGAAAATTGATAAAAAAAAGATATTTAGTCAATATTATGAAAAATAAAATTAAAAATTTAATTCTACAAGCCTCAACGAAAAAACGTATAAAAATAAAAGACAATCAAGATTTATTATCACATGAGATTTTAGACTCTTTTTCAATTATTGTCTTAATTTCAAGTATCGAGAATGAATTTAAATTAAAAATTGATATGAAAAAATTTGATCTTAATAAATTTAGGTCTTTAAACCAAATATATAAATTAGTTAAATCAAATGAAAAAAAATAAAATCGGAAAAGAACTTTATAGTTGGGCTAAAATACTTTTTCCTTTGAACAGAAGTTTGACGGGGGGTGGTGTAAGAGACACTTTATCGTTTTTTAAAAAAAAAATACCAAAATTATCTCTTAAAAAAATAAGATCCGGGACCAAAGTTTTTGATTGGAAGATTCCAAAGGAGTGGAAAATTGATGAAGCTTACATTGAGGATCAGGAAAAAAGAAGGATAGTTGATTTTAATAAAAATAATTTACACGTCATGGGATACTCTGCGCCAATAAATAAATTTATATCTTTCAGCGAGCTAGATAGCCATCTATATTCTTTGCCCGCTCAACCTAAAGCGATACCGTATAGAACGAGTTATTATAAAAAAAATTGGGGATTTTGTTTAGCACATAAAAAGAGAAAATTATTAGATAAAAAAAAAAAGTACAAAGTTGTAATTAAATCTAAGTTTTTTAATGGCAGGTTAAATTACGGAGAACTGTTACTTAAAGGAAAAAGCAAAAAAGAAATTCTTTTATCATGTAATATTTGCCATCCATCACTAGCAAGCAATGAATTGTCAGGACCTATAGTAACAGCAGCTATTGCCAGATGGTTGGAAGCTTTAAAAAAAAAATATTCTTATAGAATTCTCTTTATACCTGAAACTATAGGATCAATAGCATATTTAAGTAAAAATTATAAAAAGATGAAAAAATTAACGATTGCAGGTTTTGTAATTACGTGTGTGGGTGATAATAAAAAATATTCTTATCTAAGCTCAAGATCAGGCTCAACTCTTGCTGATGAGGCCGCAAAGTTAGCTTTTAAACGTAATAATATTAAATTTAAGAAATATTCTTATTTAAGCAGAGGCAGTGACGAAAGACAATATTGTAGCCCCGGGATAGATCTGCCAGTATGTTCTATTATGAGAAGTAAATATGGAACATACCCTGAATATCATACTTCATTAGATAATTTGTCATTTATATCATCAGAAGGCTTACAAGGATCGTTTAATTTAATAAAAAAAATTATTGAAATTATTGAAATGGGAACAATTCTAAAAAAGTATAAATGTAATAATTTTCAAAAAAATAAAAAAAACTTAAAAAATATAAAAAAAAATAAGAAGTTATTAATATCTACCAAACTTTGCGAACCTTTCATGAGCAAATATAACTTAAGGTCTACGATTGGAGGTGGTAAATTAAATCATGATTCAAAATTATTTAGTGACTTACTTGCTTTTTCTGACGGTAAAAAAAATTTACATGAACTTTCTAGAATAATTAAAACAGATTATTTAAATACTTGTAAAATTTCAAAAAAACTTATCAAATTAAAGCTTTTAAAGACTGCAAAATTATAAATGAAAACTTCAGGTCAAACACTTTATAGTAAAGCAAAAAAAATTATCCCAGGAGGAAATCAGCTTCTTTCAAAAAGGCCTGAAATGTTCCATCCTAAAAATTGGCCAAGCTACTTCATGAAAAGCTCAGGAATTAAAATATGGGATTTAGACAAAAATTGTTACAAAGATTTTAGTATTATGAGTGTTGGGCAGTGTCCTCTTGGTTATGCCAACAAAAAAATAAATAATAAAATAAAAAAAATTATTGATCTGGGAAATACCTCAACATTAAATTCATTTGAAGAAGTTCAATTAGCAAAAAAACTTGCTAAAATCCATAAAGGTCTCGACATGGTCAGGTTTGCAAAAACAGGTGGAGAAGCCAATTCTATTGCAATTAGAATTGCAAGGGCCTTTAAAAATAGAAGTATAGTTGTAGCCTCAGGCTATTTTGGTTGGCAAGATTGGTATTTATCTGCGAATTTAAAAGATCCAAAAAGTCTAAATCAACTATTAATAAAAGGACTAAAAACTAATGGCATTCCAAAAGAGTTGGCAGGTACTACAATTGCTGTCAATAATGGAGATGTTGAAAAATTAAAAAAAACTTTTAAAAAAAATGGATCAAAAATCGCAGCAATTATTTTAGAGGTTCAAAGAAATGATAAACCTAATCTTAAATTTATTAAGGAAGCCAGAAAACTTTGCACAAAACATAAGTCAGTTTTAATTTTTGATGAAATATCTTCTGGTTTCAGAATTAATCTTGGCGGCATTTATCTTAATTATAAATTAAAACCCGATATGGTTGTGCTTGGCAAAGGTCTAGGAAATGGTTTCCCTATTTCTGCAGTTATTGGAAAAAAAAAATTTATGCAACATGCCCAAACTACTTTTATGAGCAGCAGTTATTGGACGGATAGAATTGGTTTTGTTGCAGGCAACGCATTAATAGATGAGTTTAAAAAAAATAATGTAGCAACATATCTTAAAAATATTGGTAAATATTTTAGACTTAAATTTGAAAAGATGAGAAAAAGAAACGGATTTAAAATTTTTTTAGGAGGTGTCTTGTCTGTCCCTGTAATTAATTTTAATTATGGAAATAAAGAATTATTAATAAAAACTATTTTTATACAAAAAATGTTAAATAGAGGTTTCTTGACATCTAACGTCATTTATTTATCTCAAGCTCACAAAAAAAAAGATATCAATGAATACATAAAATGTTTTGAAGAAGTATTTATCGAAATAAATAAGAACAAGAAAAACCTGAAAAAAATTTTAGATGGTAAGGCCTGTCATTCAGGTTTTCAAAGAATTTCATAATTAATGAATTCAAAAAATTTGTTTATTTTTATTCAAGCAAGATTAAATTCTAAACGATATCCAAAAAAAATTATTAAAAAAATTAAAAATAAAACTTTTATAGAAATAATGATGAGCAGGTTGAAAGAGTTAAATAAAAAATATCAGATTATTTTTTTAATTCCAAATGACAAAAAAAATGATTCTTTAAATTTTTTTCTAAAAAAAAAAGGTTACAAAGTTGAAAGGGGGAGTAATAACAATGTTCTAAGTAGATTTTATTCTGCTGCAAAAAAAAATAATGCAGAAAATATAATGCGTCTTACTTCAGATTGTCCGTTAATAGATTATAAAATTTGTGAAAAACTTATAAAAATTTTTTTTAAAAAAAAATTAAATTATGCTTACGTTGGAAGATCTTATGCAGATGGATTAGATTGTGAAATATTTGATTTTCGGTCTTTACAAAAAATTTATAAAATAAAAAATTTAAAAAGAAATGACAAAGAACATGTGTCTTTATATTTTAGAAAAAATAAAAAAAAATTTAAATATTTTCAACTTAAAAATAAAAAGGATGATTCAAAAGTTAGAATTACTCTAGATTACCCAAGTGATTTTGAAGTTATAAAATCAGTAATTAACAACTTTAGAGAAATATTAAAAGGAAGGTATGTTAGTTACAGAAATATTGTAAAATTTATTAAGAAAAATAACGTTGTTAAAAAAGCTAATTTACAAAAAGTATAAAATTAGTTACTGAGATTAAGATGAAAAAAAAGTTAAATGTAATTGATAAAATAGAGAACGCTAGATCCAGAAATAACAAAAATTGGATGGATTTATTGAGAATTGCTTATGAGAATGACTCAAAAAAGACAGCGAAAATACTATCTAAAATTTATAAAGAAGATAAAAGAATTAGTAATTTCGCAAAAAAATTAATTCGTAAAAAAAAATAATGAATTTAGAATTTATTTCAAACACAGGTTTCTTTTTAGAAAATAAAGGTAAAGTTTTTGGTATGGATTTGTGGACCACTCAAGGTGCTTTCGAGGGAAGTTGGCATCACTACCCACCACTTTGCAAAACAAAATGGGATGTTTCTGACTGTTCATATATTTATATATCTCATATTCATCCTGATCATTGTGATTTTAATGCTCTAAAAAATGCTAACAAGAATTGTAAGTTTATTGTACCAAATTATTTTAATAAATTGATTGAGAGAAAACTTAACTCATTTGGATTTAATAATGTATTATCCATGAAACCCAAAGAGACAATAAAATTATCTGATGATTTACAAGTCACTCTATATCCACAATTTGTAAACAATTTATTTGAAAAGTCAGCGTTTGGAAGCTTAATTGATAGTGCGCTATTAATTAATTGGGAAAATAAAAAAATTTTAAATTGTAATGACAATTACTTGACAATGGAGTGGGCTAAAAAATTTAAAGAAGAAAATAAAATAATAGATTTACTTTTAGCACCTCATTCAGCATCAGGACCTTACCCAGCAAGCTTTAGAAATTTGACAACAGAGATAAAAAAAAAAGAAGTAAAAAGACTTCAACAACAATATATTAACCATTGGTCAGATGTTGTAAAAATTATATCACCAAAGATGGCAGCACCCTGTGCAGCTGAATATATAATTGTTGGTGAGCAATCATGGAAAAATCCTTACATAGGTTTAGCAAGTGCAAAAGAAGCAAAAAAAAATTTTGATAAGAGATTTGGAAAAAATTATACAAAAACATTTGCGATGGATTGTGGCACAATTTTAAATCTAAATACTATGAAAGTAAAAAATAAACTTAATAGAAATTTTTCAGAAAAATATAAGAAAAATTATGTTTCACAGCGTACTAACATACAATATGATTATCATTGGGAAGATACATTTCAAGAATCAAATTTTGATGATTTAATGATAAAAGCTAGACAAAATTTATGGGAAAAACAAAAAAAATTAAATTGGAAGAATAATTATAATTTATATTTATCAATAGATGAAGAACCTAAGTATACTTTTAACTTTTCTAGTCCGGAAGTGGAGATTATTAAAGATAAAAAATTTAAGCGAGCGGAACCATACTTAGAATGTTTTTTATCAAAACAACTGTTTTATAGAATTATTACCTCTAAAATACATTGGAATAATGCTGAGGGCGGGCTACATATTGATTTTTTTAGAAAGCCAAACAAATATGTTCCTGAAGTATTTACCCTTATGTCTTTTTTACAAAGTTAATTTCATATTTTGAATGATAATTGAGTTTAGGAATACTTTTTTAAAATCAATGCTGAAGGAAGATCAAGGAAAAATATTAATGTGGAGGAAAAAAAAAGAAATTTCTAAATATATGTTAACAGATATCGAGGCTAACACACTAGAGGATCAAAACTCTTGGTTTAAAAAGATTAGTGAAGACAAGTCATGTAAATATTGGGTTATATATAATGGAGACAGACCTGTTGGAGTAGCTAACTTGAGTGAAATAGATATAAAAGAGAAAAAAACTAACTGGGCTTTTTATGTAGCAGAGTCAAACTCTAGTTTACAAGGAGTAGGTGCTAAAGTTGAATTTATGATCATTAACTATGTTTTTTTTAAAATGAATTTCAAGAATCTTCTATGCCAGGTTTTGTCAAATAATCCCAAAGTAGTTGAATTACATAAAAAATTTGGTTTTCATCACTATAAAACTGAAAAATTAAAATATAATAAAAATAACGAACAGCTAGATATGTTTTTTTTAACGATGTCTAAAGATCAAGCTTTAGAAAAAAAATATGATCAAAAACCAATTAGATATACAATCTAAAATAATATGAAAATAGGAAAGTTTAAAATAGGCTTAAAAAAACCTCCATTTATCGTAGCAGAATTATCAGGAAATCATGATGGATCACTTAAAAAAGCTTTATCGATAGTAGACGAAGTAGCAAAAGCTGGTGCTCATGCGATTAAACTACAAACTTATACACCTGATAGCATGACTTTAAATTTAAAAAAAACAGGATTTATCATAAAAGATCCAAAGTCGCCTTGGAAAGGTAAAAGTTTGTATAATCTTTATAAAAAGGCAATGACGCCTTGGAAATGGCATAAACCAATATTTGACAGAGCAAAAAAGAGAGGTCTTGAGTATTTTAGCAGTCCTTTTGATGAAAAAGCAGTAGACTTTTTAGAGTCTTTAAAAGTTCCGGCGTATAAAATTGCTTCTTTTGAAAATATAGATACTAATTTAATAAAAAAAGTTTCATCAAAAAAAAAACCTGTCATTATTTCCACAGGTATGGCAACTCTTAGAGAAATCAAAGAGGCTTATAATACTGCAAGATATTCTGGTTGTAATGAAATTGCATTATTGAAGTGCACTAGCACATATCCTTGCTCGCCTTTAGAGTCAAATCTTAAAACTATTTCTGATTTAAGAAAAAAATTTAAATGTGAAATTGGTTTATCAGATCACACAATGGGTATTGGCGCTGCTCTAACAAGCATATCATTTGGTGCTTCTATTATTGAAAAACATATAACGCTTAAAAGATCAGAGGGTGGAGTGGACTCAAGTTTTTCTTTAGAGCCTCAAGAATTATCTCAATTAGTAAGAGAGTCAAAGAGTGCTTATAAGTCTCTGGGTTCAGTTTATTATGGACCAACGAAATCTGAAAAAAAAAATATTAAATTTCGTAGATCCATTTATGTAGTCAAAAACGTTAATGTAGAAGATAGAGTAAACACTAATAATATTCGCTCTATAAGGCCTGGTTTAGGTCTTGCCCCCAAACTTTTTAATAATGTGATCGGAAAAAAATTTAAAAAAAAAATAAAAAAGGGAACACCATTAACTTGGAAATTAATAAGATGATTATTCAAAGGAATTCTAAGTTTGCATTGATCGGTCACGGTTATGTTATTTATCATCTTTATAAAGAATTTTGTAAAAATTATTTTATAAAGCCAATTATCATAACTCATCATAAAAAGTTTCATAAAAGAGATATTAGAGAGTCTAAGGATAACAAAAAAATTTATAGAAATATTTTTGAATTAAGCAAAGATACCAAAATTTTTTGTGTCAATGATATAAACACAAGAAAAGTTTATAATATATTAAAGGAAAACAAAATTACTCATATTTTCTCAGCATCAAGTAGATTTATTTTTAAAGATAATATTATTAATAAATATTCAAATAAAATATTTAATATCCATGGGGCTCTTTTACCACAAGAAAGAGGAAGCGGAACATATACCTACAGAATAATGAATGGACAATATTTTTGTGGTGCCACAATACACATAATAAGTAGAGGTTTGGATAAGGGTAAAGTTGTTTTAAAGTCAAAAAAAAAATTAATTCACAAAAATAGTTTGCCAATTGATTTTATTACAGAAACAAATAAAATTTATCGTCAACTAATCAAATTGTTTTTAAAAAAAATTCTTTACCAAAAAAAATTTCATTTGTTGAAACAAGATGAAATAAAATCAAGTTATTTTCCAAGATTTTTCACAGAAAAAATGGGTATAATTAATTTTGCCTTAAAGGGAAGTGAAATAGAGAGATTTATCAAAGGTTGTTCAAAACCATATTTTGGAGCAAGTTGTTTGGTAAATTTTAAAAAGAAACATTTAAAAATGAGAATTTTAAATGCAAAATTTATCAAGAGCAGTTACGTTCATCCATTTTTATATGGTAAAATAATTTATAATCACAATAAAAAAATTAAAATATTAATCCAAGATGGTTACTTACTAATAAAATTTGTAGACATTAAATTGAATCAAGAAAAAATGAAAAAAAAATTGTTAGGAAAAACTTGTTATAACAATCTTGATGATATTAGAAACTCTTATTTATCAAGGACAAGTGTGTTTAAATATTATTAAGAACATAAATGATACCATATAGCAGGCAAAACATTAGTAATTCAGACGTTAAATCTGTTAATAAAATTTTAAAGTCAAAAATACTAGCTAGAGGTCCTCAAATTCAATTATTTGAAAAAAAAATTTGCAGCATAGTTAAGAGTAAATTTGGTTTAGCAGTTAATAGTGCAACCAGTGGTCTTCATTTGGCCTGTTTATCATTAGGTCTTAAAAAAAATGATCTTGTTTGGACTGTTCCAAATTCATTCGTAGCGTCAGCTAATTGCGCAAGATATTGTGGTGCAAAAGTTGATTTTGTAGATATAAATCCGGAAAATTTCAATATTGATGTTAAATTATTAGAAAAAAAATTAAAATACGCTAAAAAAATAAAAAAACTTCCTAAAATTTTAATCACAGTACATTTTGCAGGTTTGCCAACAGAGCAAGATAAAATATCAAAATTATCGAAAAAATTTAAATTTTTTATTATAGAAGACGCGTCACATTCTTTGGGCGCGAGTTATAAAAAAGAACCAGTTGGTAGTTGTAAGTGGTCAGACATTGTCGTGTTTAGTTTCCATCCGGTCAAAACTATAACAACAGGTGAAGGTGGAATGGTAATGACAAACAATAAAAACATTTACAGCAAACTAGTAAATTTAAGAAATCATGGTATTGAAAAAAATATTAATAAATTAAAAAGAAAAATAAAAAGCAAATGGTACTATGAGCAACAAGATTTAGGTTTTAATTACTGGATGAGTGATATTCAAGCAGCACTTGGAATAAGTCAATTAACAAAACTTAAAAAATTTGTCAAAAAAAGAAATGAAATAGCAAAATTTTATAAGAAAAACTTTAGAAATTTTTCTGTTAAAGTCCAAAAGATAGGCAATGAGCAAATATCAAGCTATCATTTATTTGTGATCTCTATAGATCTAAAAAAGATTAAAAATACTTACGATCGAATTTTTAAAAAATTAGTTAAGAATGGATTAAGTATAAATTTGCACTATTTGCCGATTCACCTTCATCCATATTATAAAAATTTAGGTTTTAAAAAAGGTCAATTTCCAGTTGCCGAGAAATATAGCGAAACATCATTATCAATACCAATATTCTATGATCTGACAGTAAAAGAAAGAATTAAAGTAGTTAAAATTATAAAAAAAGTATTAAAAATATGATTGATAAATCATGGGATAAAATTTACAGAAGTGGAAATCAACATTCCCAATGGCCTTGGACTGATTTAATAAGTTTAATTTATAAATATTATTTAAGTACAATAAAAAAAAAAAGAAAATTAAGAGTTTTAGAATTAGGCTGTGGATTTGGAGCGAATATACCCTTTTTTAAAAAAATTGGTTATGAATATTATGCTTTTGAACAAAGTAAAGTTGCCATCAGATCAATACTAAAAAGATATCCAGATCTGAAAAAAAATATTAAACATCAAGATTTTACTACTAACAAATTTGACAATAAAAAATTTGACTTCGTAATAGACAGAGGTTCGATGATGCACAATTCAACAAGTTCTATTAAAAAAGGAATACTTTTCTCTAAACAGTCATTGAAAAGAGATGGGTATTATTTTTGCATTGATTGGTTTACAAAAAAACATCCAGACTATTTAAATGGAGATATTCAAGAAGATAAATATACACTTAAAAATTTTAAAAAAGGGCAATTTAAAAACTACGAAGGAATTATACATTTCGCAGATAAAAAAATTATAAAAAAATTATTTAGCGGTTGGAAAATAGTTGAGATGAACGAAAAACGTAAATACGATTCCTTAAAAGATAAAATTATATCTTCTTCTTGGATGTTTGTTGCAAAAAAAAATTAATATAGGTTAATGAAAAAAAAAATAGCAGTAGTAGGAGCTGGTATTTCTGGAATATTTTCAGCATGGTATGCAGCAAAAAAAGGCAATCAAGTTGAAATATTTGAGACATCCGCACTCCCCGGAGGAGTGTTGAGAGAAAATATTGTTAATCACGACTTATATTCAAGCGGGATACAGTATTTAAATAATAATGAGAGCTGGTTTGCTTCTCTTAAAAAGGAATTTAAAAAAAATGATTTTAAAATTTTTGATGTTGAGTATGGGTCTTTTACTCAACTTGGAGTTCATAAAAATATATCAAATAATTTTCCGGTTATGGTTTTTAATACAAACTCCAAATTATATACGTTAGATAAAAATAAAAAGGAAAATTTAAGAGAAAGAATTGATTCTTATCCAAAAGATTTATCTAAAAACATAATTAATTGGTCCAAGAGATTTAAAATTAACCTTGAAAACTTAGAGTGGAATGCAGCAGATAATGGATTAAACTTAGGAAGAATTTACATAAAAAACAGAGAAAAAGAATTACTCATATTAAAGAAAAAAAATAAATTTTTAGACAAACTTTACGGAGTTCCAAGGAATATAGCTGGATTTAAAAAATTACAAGCAGCTTTACCAGTTGGAGGTTATAATTTGTTTTTTAAAAAATTTTTGAAAGTTTTAACAGAAAAATATCATGTTAAATTGAATTTTAGAACACCCGTTAGAACAATTTATAATAGAAAAAAATTTTCACTATTTGCACTAGGAAAAGAAAGTAAATTTGATAATATTGTATGGACAGCAAACCCCACATCGTTAATAAAAAATTTCTTATCCTCAGATCTTGAGTCAGTTCCTTTAAATGTAAGAGTGATTTCATTTTTTTTAAAGAATAGAGTAAAAAATAATTTTTATGCACATGTGTTTTCAGACAAAACCAGTGTTATTAAATTTTATGTCTATAACAATAAAAAAAAAAATATATTATATGCAGAATGTTTTGACGAAAAAGAAAGCATATTTAAAATTAAAAGAGAATTAAATAATTTAATTAATAAATTTAATTTAAAAAATTTAATTAATTCTGAAGTTAAAATAGATCAAATAGTCAAAAGATATATATTGACAACAAAAAAAGATAGAAATGTGCTTGATAAATTTTATAAAAAAATCAAACAAACCAATCTTATACACGCAGGTTGGGATAATTATTCAAGATCAGATAAAATTCGAATTTTAACAAATCAAATAGACAGTATTTAAAATGAAAATAAATACATTTATAAAAATTTTTATTTTTAAAAAAAAATGGAAATTTTTAATTGAAAAAAAAAAATGTAGATGTACTAGTATTAGATAAAGGGCATGCACCTGTTAAATTTCCAGAAAAAATAAATATTTTTACTATTGAAAATGAAATTTATATTTTAAATATTTTTATTTCAATATTTCAATTAATATTTTCTTTTAAACCAAAAAACTACCAGAAATTAATAGACTTATATTTCATTTCCTGCGTAAAAGTCTTTAATCCCAAGATTGCTATCGGGCATGAAGTTGATGGTAGACTATTCAAAATAAAAAAGTTTTTTCCAAAAATTAAAACTATTCTCTATCAGTTTGGTAATTATTTAGAAATACATAGAGAGTATGCAAAAGAAAGATTTAAAAATCAAAGCTTTGATTATTTTTTAGTTTGGGATGAATGGCACAAATCGTTTTTCAAAAGTTTTGTAAATACAAACTTTATTATTTCTGGTTCTATAAAAAATAATCAAATTGAAATAAAAAAAAATGAAAAAATTTACGATATAATGTTAATTTCTGCTTTTAGAAAACCTGTTAGAAATTATGCAAATACAAATTATGATGTTAGTTCTATGAGATCCATAGATATGAACACTTCGTACGTTACTAGAATATTAGAAAATTATTGTAATAAAAATAAACTAAAATTTTGTATTGCTTTATCATCAACTAGGTCAGATAAAAAAAATAAAAAATCAATAAACATGAATGATGAATTGGATTTTTTTAGAAGAGACTCCAAAAATTTCTACTTTGAAAATTGTAGTTCCTACGAATTAGCGGAAAAATCAAATCTAGTTGTTAATGTATATTCAACATTAGGAATGGAATTATTATCAAGAGGAAAAAAAGTATTATTTTTGGATTTATACCATTATGTAGCCAGACATCCATTTATACCAAATAATTCGTCCGGTCTTTTTTGGACTAACGAAAATTCAAAAAAAGAAATTGAAAGTAAAATTGAAAGCTTATTAAATATCAAAGACAATCAATGGAACACAGAACTTCAAAAATATAATTTAGGTTTAAAATTTGATTATAAAAACACAATTTTAGTCAAATTAGTCAATGAACTCATAGAAAAATGAAAAAATTAATCATCGGTACAGCACAGTTTGGCTCAAACTACGGAGTCAATAATAAAAAAGAAAGTGGCTTAAATAAAAAAAAAGCAGCAAAATTTTTGAATTATGCCTATAGCAAAAATATTAAAATACTAGACACAGCTTTAAACTACAAATTGTCAAATAAAATACTCAGCAATTTAGATTTAAAAAAATTTCAAGTAATTACAAAAATAAAATTCGAAAAAAATTTAAATAAACACGTTTTCATAAATAAAATGCAAATTTTGCAAGATAATCTAAAAAAATTAAAAATTAAATCATACTATGGTTTATTAGTTCATAACCCCGAAATACTTACTAAAAAAAGTGGTAAAAAATACTTTGAGTTTTTAAAACTTTGTAAAAAAAAAAAGATTACTAAAAAAATTGGAATATCTACTTATGGAAATAAGTATATTTCAAATGTATGTAGAAAATACAAAATTGACATTTTACAAACTACTTTCAGTATATTTGATACCAGAATTAAAAAAAGAGGTTTACTTAAAAGGATAAAAAAAAAGAAAATAGAAGTTCACGCACGTTCAATTTTTCTTCAAGGACTTTTGCTCATGAATGAGAAAAAAAGATTAAAAAAGTTTAAAAATTTTTCTATGATTTGGAAGAAGTGGAGTAAATATCTTGAGAAAAATAATATAAATCAGTACCAAGCTTGTGTTAATTATGCCTTTAAAGAGAAATTAATTGATAAGTTTATCGTAGGATTTGATAATTTAGATCAGCTTGAAAAAATGATACTTTTTAATAAAAATAAATTAACATTTGATTTTAATAACAACAATATAGGCGAAAGTTTAATCAATCCCTATCAATGGAAATTTAAATGAAAAAAAAAATAGTAGCATTAGTTCCAATTAAAAAAAATTCAGAGAGAGTAGCAAAAAAAAATTTTAAAAAGATTCAAGGAAAACCTTTATATAAATATCTTTTAGAAAAATTATCAAAATGTAATTTTGATGAAGTTTATGTAGACTCCGATAGTCCAGAAATAAAAAAATATTGCAAAAGAATGAACTTTAATTTTATTCAAAGAAAATCATCTTTATCTAAAAAAAATGCTAATGGAAATGATCTATTGAATTATCACGCTAAAATTATTAACGCAGATATTTACTTTCAATTATTTATTACTTCTCCATTACTTAAAATTGAGTCAATTAATAAATGTATTAAAATTTTAAGTTCTAATAAAAAAATTGATAGTATTTTGACATCTAAATCTGTCAATACTTGGTACTGGTTTAAAAATAAACCTATAAATTATGATCCTAAAGTTTTACCTAGAAGCCAAGATGCTTTACCATTGGTTTATGAAACGACAGGTTTATATGGGATTAAAAAAAGCTCACTGATAAAAAGGAAATGTAGAATAGGATATAAGCCTTATTTTTTTGAAGTGAGTGATGAAGAGTGTATTGATTTAGATAATTATAAAGATTTCCAGTATCTAGATTACTATGTTAAGAATTTTTTTAAAAAAAAATGAAAAAAAAAAGAACAACTAAAGCTTATTCATCAGCTTCTGGATTAGAAAAGATAAACAGGATTGAGTTAAGAAATTTATCTGAAAAATTTCAAAAAAACATCGATACAACAAATTGGAATTTAAACAATTCAGCTCTCTTTACTAATAGACAATCATTATCAAGAATATTATTTTTTAATGAAATTTATAAATTAATAATAGGAAAACCCGGGTCTATTATTGAATTTGGCGTTCAATTTGGATCTACGCTGTCCTTATTATCTAAATTGAGAGGAATTTATGAACCCTACAATTATTCAAGAAAAATATTTGGATTTGATACTTTTCAAGGGTTTCCAAAAAAATTTAATAAATCTGAAAAAAAAATTGGATGGAAAAAGGGAGATTATACCACTGGAATAGTAAACTATGAAAAATTTTTAGAAAAAGTTCTTTTAAACGAGGAAAAGAACGCTCCATTAAGTCATATTAAAAAATTTGAATTAATTAAAGGAGATGTGACTAAAACTTTTCCTAAATTTTTAAAGAAAAATCCGCAACTAATTCCAGCACTTGTTATATTTGATATGGATTTATATTACCCTACAAAAAATATATTAAAAAAAATACTTCCAAGACTTTTTAAAGGCTCTGTCATAGTTTTCGATGAAATCAATTGTGATTATTGCCCAGGTGAAACTCAAGCTATTTTAGAAACTTTAAAATTAAAAGAATATAAATTACGTAGTTTCCACGGACAGACTTTTTCAAGCTATGTCGTAATTGATAAAAAGAGATGAATAAAAGAGATTTTTTAAAAAGCTTTGAGGATAAAGGCATTATTGATTTTGGCCAAATTCTTAGCTCACAAAAGTGTTTAGAGACTTTAAACATAATAAGAGAGTCAAGAAGTTGGTCAGATCAGTTATTTAGATCTTATGAAGATGTGAGAGATAATCCTCAGTTTAAAAAAGTTAATCCAGGAAGAGGGGTATCAAATTTTGCAGAAAAATTAGATTTAAGTTTTATTGAGAAAGATTCTCTTGTTAAAGAGACTCTTGATGAAATTTTAGGGAAAGATTATGAAATAATACTTAAAAAATTTGTTGTCGGAGTTCCTGATAGTTGGTTACCGGACTGGCTAAAACCAATTATTTCAAAAAATTTAACGGCGAACCTAGGAGAGTATATTAAGACAGAATTCAGAGATGTTACATATTTTAGAGGAATAGATTTTCACATGGACCTTATTGACCACCCTGGGAAAGCTGGTGATTATGTAACCCTTTATGTTTATTTAGATAATGTAAGTGAAAGAATGTCACCATTACATGTCGTGGAAAAAAGCCATATTTTTGGGGCGACTAAATTCCCACATAATATTAAAATTGAGAGTAAAGACGAAATTAAATACGGACTAAATTCTGAAAATCTAAAATCATTTAAGAAAAAAATTCTAACCGGAAAAGCAGGTTCATTGTATATTTGGTCATCCATGACATTACACGGAACAATTCCAGTTTCAGGAGATCTGCCGAGATTTTCGTTAAGATACACTATTAAAAAAAATGATAAAAATAAAAAAAAATTCTTGATTGATAAACTATTAAACAGTGTCGACGGTTTAACAAAATTGAATACAATGAGAGATGATTTAGACAAATCTTTCAAACAAGTTAAGTTTAAAAAAGTTTTAAAGTAAATTAAAATACATGAAGATTCTCACTACTTTGGGTCCAGCATCCTTAAATAAGAAATTTTTAAAATTTTCAAATAAAAATATATCTTTGCTAAGAATAAATCTTTCCCATGTATCAATTAACGAACTTCCAAAAATTATCAAATTTGTAAGAAAATACAGTAAAGTTCCAATTTGTTTAGACACAGAAGGGGCTCAAATTAGAACTAAAGTTCTAAAAAAAAAATTTTTTAGAAAAAACTCAAAAATAGCTTTTAAGAAAAAAAATAAGATAAATTTATTCTATCCGTCGTATGTTTTAGAAAAAGTAAAACTTGGTGATCAGTTTGATGTTGGATTTTCTGGATTAAAATTAAAAATTTTAAAAAATTCAAATAAAGAATTAAAGTTTAAAGTTTTAAATTCTGGGTGGCTAGAAAACAATAAAGGAGTTCACTTAATTAATAGGAAAATAAAGTTAAATTATTTAACTCAAAAGGATTTTGAAGCAATAAAAATAGCAAAAAAAATGGGTATTAAAAATTATGCTTTATCTTTTACCAATAATATTAAAGACGTTATAAATTTTACAAACCTTCTTAAAAATGAAAAAAAAATATATAAATTAGAAACCAGAGAAGCTATTAAAAATTTATCCAAAATTCTTCAAAAAGGAAATTATTTCTTGATTGATCGTGGTGATTTATCAAAAGAGATATCTACAGAGATGATTCCAGTAGCTCAAAGACAAATTATTATATCAGCAAAAAAATCAAAAAATAAAGAGGTTTTTGTTGCAACAAATTTTCTGGAAAGTATGCTAGAAAATAACTTTGCAACAAGAGGTGAAGTGAATGATATTTATAGCACATTAAGTCAGGGTGCTAAAGGTTTGGTTTTAGCGGCAGAAACTGCTATCGGAAAAAATCCAATCGAATGCGTTAATGTAATCAAAAAAATTTACAAAATTTTTAAAAAAAATAAAAATAAATTTAATATTTAACACTTACGCAAAGAAGTAAAAATTGAATAAAAAAAAAATAGAAATTTGTATAGCCCAAAATCTTAATGAATTAAAATATTTAAAAAAATATTTTAATAATAACAATATATTTTTTATTCCATTGGATATCGAAACACAATCATTTTGTGAAATTGAGAAATTAAACTATTTAAATCCTTTAGAATTTATTAAAAAAGATTTTCATAAAGTTGCTATTCAATATGTTGAATTACAACTTAATAAACTTAACTATGGCAACATTTTGAGTGAGTCAATTAGAACAGAATATAAGTGTCAGATAAGAAACAGATTGAATAGTTGTGTTTTCTTAATTGAATTAATGAGGTCTATTGAAGATAAGTTTATAGTTGAAAAAATAAATATTTCAGGAAAGAAACAATTCACAGGATTTGAATTTTTTCAGTATAACTATTATCTGTCAGAGATAATTGAAGTTTTATTTAACCAAAATAGAATTTATAAAATTAATGATGATAAAAAAACTGAAGTAACAAAAAAAAGGTTCTACAATTTTAAAATTCTAAACAAAATTGAAAAAAAAAATAAGTATATAATTCTAAATAGTCCAGGATATAGATTTAAAAGATTTATACTAAGCGCTTTTCGAAAAAATTTAAAAACAATAATTATACAAGGCAAACCAAAAAACTTTATTAAAAGAATTATATTATATTTACTTGGTGTAAGGTTTTTAAATTTTAAAAAGATAAATTTAATTGATTCTACTTTATCAATTCCACAAACTAGTTTTGTTTATGATCAGATTGATTTGACCAAAATCATTTACTCAAGAACATTGGAACTATTAACATATCTAGATACTCTTGAAAAAAAATCAGTCGCATTAAAAGAATTATTTCAAAATAAAAATATTTTATTATTTGCAACTAATATAACAAGAGGTTTTGATGGAAATGTAATTGAGTTAGCTCAAAAAAATAAAGTTCCAACTCTCGAAATATCACATGGAACCATTGCAAAGAATTATAACCAATTTGATTATCTTTATAAAAAACTGATTGCCGAGTCAGTTTTTGGTGGTAAATCAGATTATATTGCAATTCAAACCAAAATTTGCGAGGAAAGCACTAAAATTTTTCAATCAGTAGGTAAAAAATAAAAGGTAATCTTATATTTGCAGAAAGCAAAAAGGACACCAAGGCAAAACATATAATGTATGCAGCAACCTTAAAAGATTTTGTAGGATATCAATTTTACGGAGTTGAAATGTATTATGAATTTTATCAAAATTTAAAAGAATTAAATAAATTTGCTAAGGAAAATAATCATAAAGTAATTGTAAAACTTAATAGTGATAGAAAACTAACGGCACAATTATTAAGTAAAATTTTTAAGAATTTAATTTTTTCTTACTCAGATATTCAAAAAATTTTAAAAAAATGTTTTGTAACAATTAGTCATTCCTCGACTGTAATTGAAGACTCATTAAATAGTAAAATCCCTGTGATACTTTTAGATGTTTGGAAAAGATATAAACATTGCGAATCGGAAGAAGACCCAAATAAGAAAAATTGCTCTATTTATTATGTAAATAATTTTAATAATTTAGGAAAAGCAATTGAAACAATAAAATCTAGCCAAAATTTAAATCTAAATGATTATTTATATCCAAAAAGTGCAAAGATGAATATTGACACAATAATTAATGCCGCTATTGAAAAAAAATTGATTAGCGGTCAATTAAATAATAACTAAATATATATTATGAAGGCAATAATAATTGGTGGTAGTGGTTTTTTAGGTTCACATGTTGCAGATAGCTTAACTAAAAAGAATTTTAAAGTTACTATTTATGATGAAAAATATCCAATTTTTAAAAATAAGAAGCAAAAGTTTGTTAAAGGAGATATTTTAAACTTTAAAAAACTTAAAAACTTAATTCAAAAACAAGATTACGTTTTTATGTTTGCAGGTTTATCAGATTTAAATGATGCAGTAAATAATCCAATAGACTCTGTTAAATTGAATATTCTTTCTACAGTTGGAATATTAAAAATTTGTGTCACATCAAAAATTAAAAGATTTGTCTTTTCGAGCTCGATTTATGCAAATAGTAAATCTGGTGGATTTTATAGATCAAGTAAATTAGCTGCTGAAGAATATATAAAAGAATTTTATAAAAAATATAAATTAAATTATACAGTGCTCAGGTATGGATCAATTTATGGTCCAAGATCTGATAAGAGTAATGGAGTAAAGAAAATTATTTTAGATGCACTTAATGAAAATAGAATTAAATATATGGGCAATAAAAGATCAGTCAGACAGTATATTCATGTAAAAGATGCAGCTGAGGCAACAAGTAAAATTCTGAGATCAAAATATAAAAATAAATTTGTTACCATTAAAGGAAATAGATCAATAAAAGTAAAAACTATGTTATTATATCTAGCGAAGAGAATCAAAATAAAAAAAAGAATTATTTTTGAAGAAAAAAAATATTCTGGACACTATGTTTTATCTCCTGAAGTTTATACTGTAAACAAAGGAATTAATTTAAGAATAAAAAATAAAAATTTTTTTAGAGAAATAGATACATTGATAATTGGTACAAAAAATGAATTACGAAAAAAAAATTAAATTAATAGTCGATTTTAGGAAAAAATTGAAAAGAAAAAAACCTATAATAGGAGGTTGGATGCAGCTATGTAGTTCTGATGTAGCAGAAATTTTATGTCAGAAACAGTATGATACTATCACTTTAGATTTTGAGCACGGTTCATTTGAATTAAATAAGTTAAATGAAATTTTTAGAGTAATAGAGATGCACAAGAAAATACCACTTGTAAGACTAGCTAATCATGATGTTAAAAATTTAGGACAAATATTTGACTCAGGTTGTTCAGGATTAATTATCCCCAATGTTAAAAAATCTAAAGATTTAGAAAAAATAATAGAGCATAGTTGTTGGCCTCCGAAGGGAAAAAGAGGAGTTGGTTTTTCAAGGTCAAATATGTACGGCAGGTTTTTTAACAAACATAAAGACACGGCACAAAAACCTATATTAATTGCTATGATTGAAGATATTTCTGCTATAAAAAATTTAGATAAAATCTTAACTGTTAAAAGTTTAGACTCTATTTTAATTGGTCCATATGATCTTTCGGCATCTTTAGGAAGACCAGGAAAATTTAATAATAAAGATTTTAAAACAGCTATCAAAACAATTAAAAATAAATGTAAAATAAAAAAAATGCCAATTGGTATACATATTGTTGAGCCATCAAAAAAAAAATTACAACAAAAAATTAAAGAAGGGTATCAATTCATTCCTTATTCACTAGATACAGTTTTATTAAATAAGTCATTAGACAATTCATTTGGAAATTAAAAATTTTATATTTTATGAAAATCTTAAAAATTCTGTTGAGAGACTTCCTCATAATTTTTGAACGTCTAATATCAAGTTTACCAAACACTTATGTATTTAACTTCTTAAGAAAAATCTATTATCAACAAATTCTTAATGTTGAAAGTATAAAAATAATTCTCACTGGAATTAAATTTGAGTGTAAAAAAAATATTACTATAGGTAAAAATTTAGTTTGTGCGTCTAATGCTGAAGTAAATGCATGTGATAGCAAAGGAATTTTTATTGGAAACAACGTAGCGATTGGTCCTAATGTTTACATCAGATGTGCTAATCATGAAATATCCAATATTGAAAAACCAATCATTGAACAAGGTCATTCATTTAAAATTATTAATCATCAAAACAAAGATTATAGCGTTGTAATAGAAAATAATGTTTGGATAGGTGCAAAATCTATTATCCTTTCAGGAAGCAAAATTGGGGAAGGGTCAGTTATTTCAGCTGGCACTGTAGTATCCTCTGAAATTCCAAAATTTTCTATTGTTGCAGGAAACCCTGGAAGAGTAATTTTAAATAGGAAAAATAATTAAAATGAAATTTAATAAAATTAAAATAGGTGATAAAGCCGAGGTACGTCATAAAATAACTGAGAAGGATATTAATAAATTCATTAACCTTACTGGTGACAAAAACAAAATTCATTATGATAAAAAGTATGCAAATAAAACATATTTAAAAAAACCTGTAGCTCATGGTATGTTGGGAGCATCCTTTATATCCACATTAATAGGAACAAAACTTCCAGGTGACGGAGCAATTTGGTTTTCCCAAAACCTTGATTTTCTCAGACCAGTAAGAGTTAATGATAAAATAAAAGTTACTGCAAAAGTAGTTTATAAAAATGTAATTAACAAAATATTAAAATTATCGATCTTAATTGAAAATCAATTTAAACAACCGGTAATTTCTGGGGAAGTAAGTATCAAAGCAACTGATAAAGATTATCAAAAAGATAAATTTAAATTAAAGAAAGAAAAAAAAAAAAATAATAAAAAAAAATTCTCATCTTTAAAAAGCAAAAAGCAATTTGCTTTAGTTTTAGGAAGTACAGGAGGCATAGGCGAGGCAACGTGTATTCAACTAGCGAAGGATGGATATAATATTATCTTGCATTATAATAAAAATAAATCGAAGGCAAAAAAAATTCAAAATAAGATAAAACAATACAAAAAAAGTTCAGTCATAATTCAATCAGATTTATTTAGTGAAAAATCATTAAAAAAAATGTTTTTAACATTAGATTCAAAAAAAATATTTATATCAACTTTTGTAAATTGTGCCTCAATAGATGTGCCAAATATTAAATTTGAGAGTCAAAGTTGGGAAAATTTTGAAAAACATTATAATTTGAACATTAAATCAAATCTTTTCATAATTAAAAAACTTTTACCGAATATGAAAAAATTTAATAATGGCAAAATAGTATTAATTTCTACACAATACACCGAAGACTTTAAACGTGAATTATCTTATTACATTACCTCTAAATCTGCATTAGAAGGTTTTGCCAAGTCATTTGCTAAAGAGTATGCTCATTTAGGTATAAGAGTAAATATAGTCTCTCCTGGAATGACTGATACTAATCTAATATCTAACATTTCTATCAAAGATAGAATGTTGACAGCTGCAACAACACCGATGAAAAGACTTGCGTATCCAGAAGATGTAGCAAACGCCATAAGTTTTCTTGTTTCAGAAAAATCAAAGTTTATGACTGGAACCACATTGAGGGTAAACGGTGGTCAAATAATGTTATGATAGGTTTAACTTATTCTGAAATTTTAAAAAACAATTATCATTTATCAAAAAAGATAAAAAAAGATAAATTGCAAATTAAAATTCTTTCTAACATTACTGTTGATTTTCTTAAAGAAATTTTAGAGTACAATCTTAGAACAGGAGGTGTTGGTGAAGCAATTGTCAGTATTGGAAACTTCAATAATATAGTTCAAGAAAGTTCAAAATTTGGAAAGAATGAGATAGCTATAATATTCTGGGATTTTTTTGATCTTCTAGATGGCGTCCAGTTTAAAATAGAGAACTTAAAGGATAAAGAAATTAATTCAATATTAAACCAGATAAAAAAAGATATTGATATTGTAATTAATAATTTATCTGACTGTAAAGCAGTTATATTTAATAAATTCACAAGTTGTGTTTTTTCTAGATACAATTATTCAAATAAAAAAATACAAAATTTTGTCAATGAACTTAACAATCATTTAGAAAATAAAAATAATTTAAATTTAAAAATTATTGATTTAGAAAAAATTATTTTAAACATAGGAATTAAAAAAAGTATTGACTTTAGATTTTACTACTCATCTAGCTCTCCATATACAATTGATTTTTTCAAAGAATATACAGATTTTGTGTCACCAATTATTTTCTCACTAAGAGGAAAATCAAAAAAAGCTATTATTTTAGATTGTGATAACACAATCTGGTCAGGCATTGTGGCAGAAGATGGTCCAAGTGGAATTGACATGTCAAAGAATTCAAAACTTGGAAAAATCTTTTATGAAATTCAAAATATTATTGTCAATTTATCAAAATCAGGAGTTCTTATTGGTTTAAATAGTAAAAATAATCTTAAAGATGTTGAACAAGTATTAAATTCACACAAAGATATAGTTTTAAAAAAACAATTTATATCAATAAAAAAAATAAATTGGAAAACTAAAGTGCAAAACTTAATTGAAATTTCAGAAGAACTAAATATAGGTCTGGATAGTCTTATTTTTGTAGATGACTCTGAATTTGAAATAAATCTAGTTAAAAAATATTTACCAGAAGTGAAAACTGTTCAGGTACCCAAAAATTTATACGAGTATCCTGAAAAACTAAATAAAGAAGCAAGAAGTTTGTATAATTTTTCTAATTCTTTAGAAGATAAAAAGCGATCAACGATGTATAAACAACAAACCCTAAGAAACGAATATAAAAAAAAATACTTTAATTTAGAAGAATACTTGTCCTCTTTAGATTTGGAATTGAAAATTGGACAAAATCAGCCTAAAATATTAAATAGACTTTCACAACTTTCACAAAAAGTTAATCAATTTAATTTAACTACAAAAAGGTATACAGAAAAAGAGATCAATTCTTTTATAAAAAAGAAAGATGTCTACGTTTTTTCAATTAGTTTAACTGATAAATTTGGAGATTACGGTATTACGGGTCTATCTATAGTTTATCATAATAAAAAAAAAAGTACGGCTTCTATCGATACACTACTAATGAGTTGTAGAATTATTGGCAGGAATGTAGAACATGTTTTTATAGATTATTTAGTAAAATTTTTAAAAAATAAAAATGTTAAGTCTATTAAATCCTTTTATGTAAAAAGTGAAAAAAACAAAATTGTGGAAAATTTATATACAGATTTTGGTTTTAAATTAAAAAAATCAATAAAAAAAATATCTGATTTTGAGCTATTGATTAACAAATATAAATTTAAAAATATTAGATATATAAAGATTAAAAATGAAAAAAATAAATCTTGATAAAAAAATAAAAGATATAATGGCAAATATTTTTAAAACATCAAGAAAAAATATTTCCAATAAAAGTTCAAAAGATACTATAAAAAATTGGGACTCTCTAAAACATCTTCAACTAGTCATTGCTTTAGAAGAGGAATTTGGAATAAAATTTACTGATAAACAAACTACTGAAATGCTTAATTTTGAATTAATTAAAAAGATTATTCAAGAAAAAGAAAAATAATTATTATGTCTGTTTTAGCAATTATTCCAGCAAGAATGGGTAGCTCTAGATTTCCTGGTAAACCATTAGCAAAAATTAATGGCAAGCCAATGATAGAACATGTTTATAAAAATGTAATTAAAAGTAACATGATTTCAAAAACTTTAGTTGCGACTTGTGATACTGAAATTTTTAATTTTATAAAATCAATTAATGGAAGTGTAGTAATGACTAGTAAGAAACATCAAAGAGCATCTGATAGATGTTTTGAGGCTATGAAGAAATATGAAAAACAAGTTAAAAAAAAATTTGATATTATTTTAATGGTCCAAGGTGATGAACCAATGATAAATAAATCAATGATCAAAAATGCTATTACACCAATGATCAAGAATAAGAGAATAAACGTCATTAATCTAATGACTAAAATAAAAACAAAAAAAGATTTTTATGATCCTAATTGTGTAAAACTTGTACATTGCAAAAATAATACAGCACTATTTTTTTCTAGATCAACAATACCATTTTTAAAATCATTTAATAATAAATATTTAAAAAAACAAGTTTGTGTAATCCCATTTAGAAGAAATTTTTTATTTAAATACAATTCTTTGGAACAGACCAATCTTGAGAAAATAGAATCAATTGATATGTTAAGAATTATTGAAAATGGTTATAAGGTCCATTTGGTAGAAAGTAAAAAAGACTCTTATCCAGTAGATACCTTAAAAGATTTAAAAAAGGTAGAGAAAATTCTTAGATAAAATGAAAAGTAATCTAAAGAGTCTTATTAAAAAAATTCCTTCTAAAATGGGCTATAAGATTTTTAATCAAAAAGAATGGATTCCATATTTAAAATCAAATGATAATTTTAAATTGTATAAAAATAGTCTTTTAAAAAGCAAACAATTAAAAACAGATAATTTTTTGAAACAACTAAGATTTTTCAGTCTAATTGAAATCATAAAAAATGTGCTTAAAAATAAAAAAATTAAAAATGAAAATTTCGTTGAATGCGGATGTTGGAGAGGACATTCAACTTTTATAATTTCAAATTTATTAAAAAAAAATTATTTTAAAAAAAAATTTTATGTTTTTGACTCATTTGAGGGTGGACTGTCTAAAATTATTAAAAAAGACAATAATCTCATAAGAAAACTTTCATTAAAGGACAAGCTTGCTCAAAAAAAGTATTTTAAAAGCAGTGAAGAAGAAGTAAAAAAATTACTGAAGAGTTATAAATTTGTAAAAATTTATAAAGGATGGATTCCAGAGAAATTTAAGGAAATTAAAAATAAAAAAATAAGTTTTTTACACCTGGATGTTGATTTGTACGAACCAACATTAAGTTCATTAAAGTTTTTTTATCCTAGGCTTAAAAAGGGCGGAATTATTGTTTGTGACGGTTATAATATAAGTGCTTTTCCAGGTGCTAAAATTGCTTGGGATGAGTTTTTTTTCAAAAAGAAAAATAAATATACTTTTTTTTATCAAGTGCCCCTTGGTGGTTGTTTTTTGATAAAGTAAAATATTAATGAAAAAAAATTTCTTTTGCCCTCTCTGTAAAATTAAACAAAAAAAATTGCTTAAAGTTGCACCATTTGTTTATGGAGACAAAAGTAAAAAGAAAGCTTTCTTTTTATGTAAAAATTGTGATGTAAGATACTTATTTCCAAGATTAAGCAAAAAAGAAGAAAAATTTTTTTACAAAAAAGAATTTGAAAAATTTATGGAAAAAAGAGGAGGCGAAAGTTCTGGTTGGCGTAAGGCTGAAGATCATATAAGGAGCAATAAAGAAACCTTTAATCGAAGAATGAAATATTTAAGGCCACATTTAAAAAATAAGAAAAAAATCTTAGAAGTAGGTTGTTCGTCAGGTTTTATGCTCTTTCCTCTAATCAAAAAAGGACATCACTGTTCAGGCATAGAGCCCTCAGGTGTATTTAGCAAATTTTTAAAAAAAAAATATATAGAAATTTATGACTCGATTGATATTTTAAAAAAAAAAAAAAAAAAATTTGATCTTATTATTCATTTTTTTGTTCTTGAACACATTTCAAATCCTATAGAATTTACTAAAACATTATTATCGTTATTAAAAAAAAATGGAAAAATTATATTCGAAATTCCAAATGTTGCAGAACCATTACATACTTTGTTTAAAATTCCTGAATTTGAAAAATTTTATTGGTCTATCGCTCATCATTGGTATTTTAGTGAAAAATCTTTAAAATATGTTTTAGATAGATTTAAAAAGCCATATAAAATTGAGCTAGATCAAAGATATGATGCCTCTAACCATATAGAATGGAATACAGAAGGAAAACCCGGTGGAATGAAAAAATATACATCTTTATTAGGAGAAGATTTGGAAAAAGAATATAAAAATTTTTTAATTAAGACTGGATATTGCGATACATTAATAGGGATAATTAAAAACTAAAATGAATAGAATAGTTTTAATAACTGGCGTGGCAGGATTTATTGGTTCCAAAATTGCGAAAAAATTTTTAGAAAAAAAATATAAAGTCTATGGTGTAGATGATTTATCAAATGGAATTCGTAAGAATATTCCAAATGGTGTAAAATTCATAAAAATTGATTTATCTAAAAAAAAAAATTACATCTTTCTGCCAAAAAAATGTGACCAGATTCTACATTTAGCAGGTCAATCTTCAGGAGAGATTAGCTTTGATAATCCTCAATTAGATTTAGAAAAAAATACTATATCAACTCTAAATTTAATTGATTATGGAATAAAAGTTAGAGCAAAGAGAATAATATACGCCAGCTCAATGTCTGTATATGGTGAAATAAAATCAAAAAAAGCCAAAGAAAATATGATTTGCAATCCTCTTTCTTGTTATGGAGCAGGAAAATTAATGTCCGAAAATTATTTAAAGATATATAAAAATAAAATTTCATTTATCTCATTAAGAATGTTTAATGTTTATGGACCCGGCCAAGACATGAACAATTTAAGACAAGGAATGGTAAGTATTTTTTTAGCACAAGCTAAAAAAAATAAAAAAATTTTAGTAAAAGGCAGTTTAAATAGAATACGAGATTTTATTTACATAGATGATGTTGTAAATATTTGGTTTAGACTTTTTAAGAGTAAAATAAAAAATGAAATTATCAATTTGGGTACGGGAAAACCTACCAAAGTAAAATTATTGATTAATGAAATTAAAAAGTTAATGCCAGGCACAATAGTCAACGTAAAGGGAACTACCCCAGGCGATCAAAATTTTGTTTGTTCAGATAACAGCAAATTAAAACAAAAATTAAAAATATCAAAATTCACAAACATAATAGAGGGTATTAAACTATTTAAAAACTCTATTTATTAAAACAAAATGTCAATACATAAAAAAATTGAAGAGTATTTTTTTACTCTTAAAAATAAAAAAATTGATTTAGCTTCAAGCTCTCTTTGTCATTTATCAAGTTCATCTTCTACATTAGGTTATTACAAATTAAAACTAATAAGAAACAATAATAATTTTAGTCTTCACTTTACAAAAGCTTTTTTAAAATTTTTTTTAGCGATAATTTTTCAAAAAAAATATTATTTACTGGGTAACAACAGCAGCTTAAATAATTATAAAAATATAATAATAACATGGGGTAAAAGAGAAAATTTCAATAAGTCTGGTTATTTTGAAGATAGATATTTTAATCTGAATTCGAGTTTTAAAAAAAATAAAAATTTATGGATAGTTATTTACCTCGATAGCGTAAAGCCAAAAAAGATTTCAAACAATATTCTATTATTTATAGGAACAAAAAAGTTAAACATTATCAATTTTTTTAAAATAGTAATAGCAAACTTGTTTTCAAATATTTTTAATCTAAAAAATTTTATACATTTGAATTCATCGACTTCAAATTTTTCAAAAATATTTTTCAATATTTTAATGCAAAAAATTAATTTTAAAAAAATAAATAAAGTATTAATGCCTTACGAAGGTCAGCCATTTCAAAATTATTTGATAAAAAGTATAAAACAAATTAATCAAAAAATAAGTACAATTGGTTATCTTCATTATGCGCACCCAATGCAATTGGATATTTTTTTTAGGGATGGTTGTCCAGATAAACTGTATACACATAGTCCTGATCAAAAGAAGTATATTATAGAAAACTTAAGATGGAAAAAAAATAGAGTGAAGTTGATAGAGTCTTCTAGATATCAAAAAAATATTAAGATGCAGAACTTTAATAATAAAATTTTTTTTCCATATTACATATCAAGTCCTAAAAAAATTATTAAGAATTTTAAGCAATTTGTTATTTCTTCAAAAAATAAAAGTCTTCCAAAATTTAAAATACAAAAACATCCAGCTCCTTATAATTTAGATAAACAAAATTTGTTTCAAAAAGAGATTGAAAAAATTATCTATGAAAATAAAATAAAATTTAGTAAAAAAAATAGTTTTTCTTTTGCCATAGTTTTTGGTTTATCGACCACACCTCTTTTAGCTTTAGAAAAGAAAGTAAAAGTTTTACATATAGTTAATGATAAATTTTTGGAATTATTTAGTGAAAATTATTGGCCAAATATTGAAATTAAAGAAATGAGCAATAACTGTTATTTTTACCGATTAAAAAAATATGGTAAATGCATCAAACTAGGAAATAAAACAAAAAACTACTTCAAGAATGTTTTATGAAAATAATTAATTAAGGATTAAAAGATGAAAAAAATTTTAATAATGGGTTTGCCAGGATCAGGAAAAACAACTTTAGCTAGGGATTTATCTTACGAGTTAAATGCTGACTGGATAAACGCTGACAAAATTAGGAAGAAATATAAAGATTGGGATTTTTCAAAAAATGGCGTTTTAAGACAATCAAAAAGAATGAGAGATATTGCTAATAAAAGTAAAAATAAATTTGTAGTAGCAGATTTTGTTTGTCCCTTTGCAGAAGGGAGAAAAATCTTCAAACCAAATTATTTAATTTGGATGAATACAGTTAAAAAGGGTAGACTTTCAACTTTTGATAAATCTTTTGAAAAACCTAAAAACTATAATTATTCTGTAAACGAAAAAAATTCTAAATTATGGGCAATTAAAATTGCTGATAAATTACAAAAATATAAATGGGATAACAAAAAAAAAACAAGCCAAATGCTTGGACGATATCAACCATTTCATGATGGACATTTAAAACTTTTTGAAAAAATTTTAGTAAAATATGGTCAAGTTTGCATTCAAGTAAAGGATGTTAACGGAATAGACGACAACCCATTTAATTTCAAAAAAGTTAAATCAATAATTGATAAAAAGTTATACAACCTCTATAAAAACAGATATAAGATTATGCTTGCACCTAATATCGCAAAAATATGCTATGGAAGAAAAGTTGGCTATGAGTTTGAACAAATAAAACTTTCTAATAAAATTCATGCTATTTCTGCCACTAAGATTAGAAAAAAAATGAGGAGAGAGGGAAAATTAAAGCGAAATGTCAGACATTGAATTTTTAAAAAAATACTTCAATAATCTAAAAGATTTACTTAATAATGATAAATACTTGGAAGATCTTGTTGCAGTTAAAGATGTTTTGAAAGCAACTCACGCCGAGGGTAAAAAAACTATGATTTTTGGTAATGGTGGAAGCGCAGCAATTGCTAGTCATTTTAGTGTTGATTTAACAAAAAATGCAAGAGTAAGATGCACAAATTATAATGAATCTGATTTGCTAACATGTTTTTCAAACGACTTTGGCTATGAAAAATGGGTGGAGAAAACTATTGAATTTTATGGAGACGAAGGTGACAGCTTAATACTTATTTCTGCTGGAGGTAACTCGCCAAACATGACGAATGGCGCCAAGAAAGCAAAACAGATGAAAATTAAAAAAATTATTACATTTACCGGAAATGATAAAAATAATGATTTAATTAAGCATGGCGATATTAATTTTTGGGTTAATAGTAAAGCCTACAATCATATAGAAAATATTCATCAAATCCTCTTACTGTCATTAGTAGACTTAATAATAGGAAAAACAGAATATCCTCCTAATTAATATAAAATTGAAAACAAAAAATTTTTTTTTAAAAAGTTATAAAAACTTAAACGTTTTAGTCACTGGCTCAACAGGATTTAAAGGGGCGTGGTTATCAAACTGGCTTTTATTGTTAGGCGCAAAAGTCGTTGGAATTGGACTTAGGCCAGAACAAGACTCAATTATATTTAAATCTCTTAATTTAAATAGAAGAATTAAACAAAATTATATTGATATTAATAACTATGAAAAACTGAATGATATAGTAAAAAAAGAAAAACCAGATATAATTTTTCATTTGGCAGCACAATCTATTGTTTCAAAAAGTTACAAAAAACCGTTAGAAACTTTTAAAACCAATGTTATTGGAAGTGTAAATATTTTAGAGTCTGTAAGAAAAAATAATATACAAAACTTGGTATATATAACTTCAGATAAGTGTTATTTAAATTTAAACAAATCAAGGAGCTATAAAGAAAATGATATTTTAGGAGGAATAGATAACTATTCATCTTCAAAAGCAAGCGCTGAAATTATTTTTGCTTCTTACTTTCAAAGTTATTTTAAAAAAAATTATTTATCTATTGCTAGCGCCAGAGCAGGTAATGTTATTGGTGGAGGTGATTTTAAAAAAGACAGAATAGTTCCAGATGTTATTAAATCTTTAAAAAATAAAAAAAATATCTTACTAAGAAATCCAAATGCTACTAGACCGTGGCAACATGTATTAGAACCATTGTCAGGATATTTATTGTTGGGACATAATTTAATGCATAAAAAATTAAAAAATACAATCGTTCCCAATTGGAATTTCGGGCCCTATAAAAAGAATTGTAAAAAAGTAAAAGATATTGTTCAATTATTAACTAGTGAATGGAGTAGTAAAAGTTATAAAATTGAAGTTAGAAAAAATGCAAAGTTTTATGAATCAAAGCTATTAAGTCTTAATATAAAAAAAGCAAAAAAAGAACTTACTTGGGAACCAAAATTAAATTTAAAAGAAACTATAAATTTGACAGTCGACTGGTATAGAAATTATTTCTTAAATAACAATATGGAAAGTATCACAAATCATCAAATTGATTATTATAAAAATAAATAGTTATGGTGAAAATGAATTGTAGAATTTGTGATTATAAAATCAAAAAAATTATTGATTTTGGAAAAATTGCTTTAGTAGGAAATTTCATTAAGAAAAAAATTAATCAAAAAAAATATGGAATAAGCTTAAATTATTGCATGAAATGTAAACACATTCAAATAGCAGAACATCTAAACCCTGATCTTCTTTTTAAAAAATATTTATGGGAAACAGGAATATCAGAAAGCAATATTAAACTTATAAATTCACTTTTAAAGAGATTAAAAAAATTAGGAATTAATAAAAAATCAAAAATTTTAGAAATAGCAAGTAATGATGGGTCATTTATCGAAATTTTAAAAAAAAATTTTAAATCTTTTGTAATAGGAGTGGATCCGGCTAGAAATTTAGCTAAAAAAGCAAATCTAAAAAAAATATTTACAATAAATAATTACTTCAATTTTAGACTTTCGATCTACTTAAAAAAAAAATTTAATAAATTTGACTTTATTTTTGCAAGAAATGTTATAGCTCATGCAAATAATCCTAACATAATTTTTAAAGGTGTTAATAATTTACTTAAAAAAAATGGTTTTTTTGTTATCGAGGTGCCTCATTTATTCAATATTTTAGATAAAAACCAGTATGATAATATTTTTCATGAGCATTTAGGTTTTCATAGTTTAAAGTCAATTGAGGATCTTTGTGAAAAAAATAGCCTTAAAGTTTTTGATGTTGAAAAAATCGATTCTCAAGGAGGATCAATAAGATGCTATGTGTGTAAAAAAAGTTCAAATATACCAGTAACTCAATTTATGAAAAGAGTTTTAAATTCTGAAAAAAAATCTAAATTATTTTCTGTAGTAAGTTTTAAGAAATTTAAATCAAAAATAATAAATCATTCAAAAAAAATACATAAACTTTTAGTGAAGCTCAAAAGTAAAAATAAAAAAATCTCAATCTATGGAGCATCTGGAAAGGGTCAAGCATTGATGCAATTTGCAAATATTGATAGTAAATTAATCGACAACGTATTTGATAAAAGTAAATTAAAACAAGATAAGTTTACTCCTGGAACTAATATAAAAATTAGGGACCCAAAATTTATCTCAAAAAAAAATGTAGATTATTTACTTATACTTTCTTGGAATATAAAAGATGAAATAATTAAACAAGAAAAAGAATTTTTAAAACAGGGAGGTAAATTTATAATTCCTTTTCCTAATCCGAAAATTATATAATTTTATGAAGGTAGTTATTTTAGCAGGTGGCTTTGGAACAAGACTATCAGAATATACAGACTCTATACCCAAACCAATGGTTCCGATTGGTGGTAAGCCTATAATAGAACATATTATGAGCTATTACGCTAGTTTTGGTCATAAAGAGTTTTATATTGCTCTAGGTTATAAAGGCGATGTAATAAAGGAATATTTCAAAAATAAAAAAAATGATTGGAAGATAAACTTAATTAATACAGGATCTGATACTTTAACTGGAGGAAGATTAAAAAGATTAGAAAAATTTATTTTAGATGAACCTTTTTTGCTTACCTATGGAGACGGCATCTCAAACATAAATATTAATGAATTAATTAAATTCCATAAAAATCATAAAAAGATGGTTACAATTTCTGCTGTAAGGCCTCCAGCAAGATTTGGATCTTTGAGTTTAGAAGGTTCAAAAGTTGTTAAATTTAAAGAAAAGATCCAGTTGGGTGAAAGTTGGATAAATGGAGGTTTTTTTGTAATAAACCCCAATTTTCTAAGATATATTAAAGATGATAATTCAATCTTAGAAAAAGAACCACTAGAGACAGTTACACAGATGGGTGAAATACATGCTTTCAAACACGAGGGATTTTGGCAATGCATGGACCACAAATTAGATAAAGATTATTTAGAAGAATTGTTGCTTAAAAAAAAAGCACCATGGCTAAAATGAAAAATCTATTGGTTGTTGGAGGTACCGGATTTATTGGCTATCATGTGGTTAAAGAAGCTCAAAGAAAAGGTTTTAACATAACAAGCTTATCAATTAACAAACCCGAAAAAAAAAAAATTATTAAAAATGTTAATTACATTACGGTAAATATTTTAAATTTCAAAATTTTAAAAAAAAAACTTCAAGGAAAATTTGATTATATTGTTAATGCAGGAGGATATGGAGAACATCCAGATTTTGGGAAAGAAGGATGTGAGTTATTTAATTCACATTTTTTTGGATTGATAAATATCTTAAAGGTCCTTCATTTAAAAAAAATAAAAAGATTTGTACAAATTGGCAGTTCTGCGGAATATGGAAAAGCAAATTCACCCTTAAAAGAAACTTATAAGTGCAATCCAAAAACCCCTTATTCTTTTGCAAAACTATCATCTACGAAACTATTAAAAAAATACTATATAAAAAAAAGATTACCTATAACCATTCTCAGATTATTTCAGGTTTATGGACCCTGTCAAGATAACAATAGAATTGTACCTTTTTTGATAACAAACTGTTTGGAAAACAAAAGCTTTGGAACTACGAAAGGAGAACAAATTTGTGATTTTTGTTATGTAGATGATGTAGTTGATGCAGTATTTAAAAGCTTTGATAAAAAAAAAGCAATAGGTGAAATTATAAACATTGGATCGGGTCAACCAATTAAAATTAAAAAAGTTATTTTATTCATAAAAAAAATAATAGGCAAAGGAAATCCAGTAATAGGAGGTTTAAAATATAAAAAAGAAAATAATATGAAAAACTATCCAAATATTAAAAAAGCAAAGTTAAAATTAGATTGGGTACCAAATGTTAACATTATCACAGGGATAAAAAAAACTATAAAGAGCTACCAATGAAAAAAAAACCTTTAGTTAGTATAATAATGAATTGTCTTAATGGATCAAAATATTTAGAAATTTCTATTAACAGTGTACTCCAACAAGATTACAAAAATTGGGAATTAATTTTTTGGGACAATAAGTCAACAGATAGCTCTTATAAAATTTTAAAAAGTTTTAAAGATAAGAGAATCAAATATTTTCGTGCTAGCACTCGAACAGTACTGTATAAAGCTAGGAATTTAGCTCTACAGAAAGCAAAAGGAAAATTTGTTGCTTTTCTAGATGTTGATGATTTTTGGTCAAAAGATAAATTAAGCAAACAAATACCGAAGTTTAAAAATAAAAATGTTGGTTTGGTTTATAGTAATTTTTATAAGTACTATAGTTATAGCGATAAAAAAATCATTGCATTTAAAAACGAACTTCCCAAAGGAAAAGTTACTGAAAAAATAATAAAAAATTATCAAGTAGGATTTTTGACCGTTATGATAAGAAAGAATTTATTAAATAAAAAAATAGTGTTTGATTATAAATACGATCTTTTATCAGATTATGATTTTGTCTTAAATTTTTCACTAAAATATCATTTTCATTGTGTTGATAAACCTTTAGCTTTTTACAGGATACATACAGGACAGCTACAAAAGAAAAAGATGATTATTCAGGCAAAACAGTTTTGCCAATGGTTTAAAAAAAAAAAAATTAAAACTATATTTAAGAACTACGATTTATCCACTATTTATAAAAAATATGAATATTACAATTTGGTTAAAGAATTAAATGGATCAATATTTAATATTTACTTAAAAATATTCAAGAAATTCAATTTTTTGAATTTTTTAAAAATAAATGTTTTAATTTTTTTACCAAAAAAAATAATTTTTCGTTTTATTGACAATGTATAAAAATAAAAAAGAGAAATCGGTAGATGTAATTATGCCTAATTACAACAAGGGCAAATATATTAAAGAAGCAATAAATTCTGTTATTAATCAATCCTATAAAAATTGGAAACTTTTAATCATAGATGATAGTTCAAAAGATAGCTCAAGAAAAATACTTAAAAAATTTAAAGGAAAAAAAAATATAAAAATTTTTATGTTAAAAAAAAATAAAGGACCATCATTTTGTAGAAATTATGGATTAGATAAATCTAAATCAGATTTTATTGCTTTTCTAGACTCCGATGATTGTTGGACAAAAAATAAGTTAAAATTTCAAATTAATTTTATGAATAAAAAAAAGTACCCTTTTACATTTACAGACTATGTTCCGATATTAGAAAATAAAAAATTAAAAAGCACAAACATAGATGACACTTTTACATTTGATAGATTTATTAATAATTCATCAATTAATACTTCCACGATGATTTTAGAGAGAAAATTTACTAAGAATTTAAAATTTAGAAATCTAAATTTAATGGAGGATTATATTTTCAAATGTGATTTAATGAGAAAAACAAACATTCCTTTTAAAAAATTCTCTAAGGCAACCGCTATTTATAGAATAATTGAAAAATCAAGAAGTTCTAAAAGAATTTTAAATCTTTATAATCTCTGGAAATTAAATAAAAGATATAATAAATTGAGTTTTTTTAAAAATTTGAATTCTTTACTAGGCATAAGTTTAAATTCTTTTAAAAAATATGGTTTAAAGTAGGTCAAAGGGCGTGTAGTTCAGTGGTAGAACGCTACGTTGACATCGTAGAGGCCATAAGTTCAATTCTTATCAC
>MDSV01064236.1_pt1 | contig 77189 bp, 71 predicted proteins | sample 810851 | NCBI WGS metagenome assembly MDSV01 (sample SAMN05326640, study PRJNA326480) | marine metagenome | isolation source: seawater | place: Atlantic Ocean: North East | collected 2012
CTTGCAAAGCTTGCTGGTGGTGTAGCTGTTATTAAAGTTGGTGGAGCATCTGAGGTTGAAGTTAAAGAAAAAAAAGATCGAGTTGAAGATGCTATGCATGCAACTAGAGCTGCAGTAGAAGAAGGAATATTGCCCGGTGGTGGTACAGCCCTTCTATACGCTACAAGTGTCTTAAAAAACTTGAAAGTCGTTAATGATGATCAAAGATATGGTGTAGACATTGTCAGGAAAGCTCTTTCAGCCCCTTTAAAACAAATAGCTCAGAACTCTGGATTTGATGGAGCTGTTATTGCTGGAAAAATTCTTGAGAGCAAAGACAACTCTCATGGTTTTGACGCACAATCTGGAAAATTTTGTGACTTAGTTAAAGCTGGTATTGTTGATCCTACAAAAGTTGTGAGAACCGCTTTGATTGATGCTGTTTCAGTTGCTGCTCTATTAACTACTACAGAAGCAATGATTACAGATAAACCGGAAGATAAGTCTTCAGCCCCTGCAATGCCTGATATGGGCGGTATGGGTGGAATGGGCGGTGGCATGCCTGGCATGATGTAGGCCCCTTACAATATTTTAATTACGTTATTTTCATAAAAAACGCTGTGTTAATGCATGGCGTTTTTTTTTGCCTTTCTTATAATATTTGTCTATATAACCTTAATAAAAATATGAAAAATTTTGCTATTACCCCCTTTAAATTACTATTCACTGATAGATCTATTTCGCTAGATATAATTTTTTTTTCACTACTATTTATATTTATTCCAGTTGTTCTAATCACGGGCCCAGCTCTCCCTGATATTTTTTTATCTTTAATTGCCTTTTATTTCCTAGTTAAATCTGTATTAAAAAAATATTGGCATTATTACCAAAATCCTATTGTATTTAGTTTTTTACTTTTTTGCATATACAGCTTAATAAGATCTATATTGTCAGATATTCCTATGGAGTCTCTAGCTATTGAAGGAAGTATGTTTTATTTTCGTTATATCTTTTTTGCAATGGGTGTATGGTATCTCTTAGATAATAATCCCTATATTTCAAAATGTTTTATAGTAGTGTCAGTAGCATGCCTTATTATTGTGTGCCTCGATGGTTTATATCAATACTTTGTTGGAATAAATCTCTTTGGTAATGTCAGAGAAGAAACTAATCGATTAACAGGTTTATTTGGGAAGGAGGCTATAATTGGAAGATATATTGCTTATTTGTCTATTTTTACTTTTGCCTTAATCTATCAAAATTTTGCAAAATCAAAAAAAATGGTCATTTGTCTAATTTCTTTTTTGGTGATGACTGAAGTTATTGTTTTTTTAACTGGAGAAAGGGCACCATTACTTTATGTAACATTGTTTTCTCTATTACTTGTAATTTTTATACCACATTACCGAATATACAGAATCTTGGGTGCATTAGTTTCTATTATTATAATATTAGGAATACTTCAAATTAATCCCACTGCAAAGGATCGAATGGTTGACCAAACAATCAAACAAGTAAGTCAAACAACCTTACAATATCTTCCTTACAGCCCTCATCATGAAGAACATTATGTAGCTTCTTTAAAAATGTTTATAGATAAACCTTTATTTGGTGTGGGAACCAATACCTTTAGAATTAAATGTATGGATCCAAAATATACTTACGGATTAGAGTCTTGTAGCTCTCACCCGCACAATTTCTACATACAAATTCTAGCAGAATTAGGGATAATTGGATTTCTATTTTTATTATCATTTTTTTTATATTTGTTTTTTATAGGTCTTAAGCAATTTTTATCTATTATATTATTTAATAAAGAAAGACAGAAACCTTTTGAGTTTTTGGTGTTCCCCATGGTATTGTTTGTCTATTGGTGGCCATTAATCCCTCATATGAGCTTTTATAATAATTGGAATAATGTTTTGATGATGTTGCCTTTGGGATATTTTATGAGATATTTATATCATAATACAAAAAATGGAAATATTTAATAATTTTAAAAATTATTTTCACTATACCTTTGAGCAAGGAAGTTTAGGATTATCAATCGCAGAATTTTTAATAATTATAACTTCTTTTGTTTTAGCTTTATTAATCAGAGGCTTGTTTGCTAAATTAATTGTATCTAAAATTAAAAAAGTAGTAAGAAAGACTGGTAATAAAGTTGATGATAACTTATTCGATACGCTTGCTCCTCCATTAAAAACGCTTCCTATTGTCATTGTTTTTTTATTAATAGGTCTTTTTGTTAATTCTGATAGTCAGTTGGGCTCATTATTAGAAAAGATTAATCAAACATTAGTTACAATTTTTATCTTTTGGCTAATACATCAATCATTGGCCCCATTATCTCAGGCTTTTCAAAAACTTGATGAATTATTTTCTAAAGCTTTAGTTCTTTGGCTTATGCGTTCGCTTAAATATTTAGTTATTTTTTTGGGCATAGTTGCAGTTTTAGAAACTTGGGGTATAAAGATCGGTCCGGTGATCGCAGGTCTTGGACTATTTGGTGTAGCGGTCGCACTTGGTGCGCAAGATTTATTTAAAAATTTAATATCAGGTATCATGATTATTTTAGAAAAAAGATTTGAATTAAATGATATCATTGAAGTCCCAGGGCAAGCTGTAGGGATAGTTGAGCATATTGGATTTCGTTCAACTTTAATCCGCCAATTTGACTCTACTCCTATTTCAATACCAAATTATGTGTTTTCTGATACATCCATTGTCAATTTCTCTGATCGTAAGTATCGACGAATAAATTGGACTATTGGATTGACTTATGACACTTCAATTAATCAACTTAAGGAAATATGTCTTTCTATTGAAACCTCTATTCGCTCTAATAATGATTTCATTGTAAATGATAACTTTAAATTATATGTAAGAGTCGAAAAATTTAATGACAGTAGTATAGATATATTAATTAACACTTTTACTAATACAAATGATTGGGAAAAATACTTAAAAATTAAAGAGGAGCTTGTATTTATGATTAAAAACGTTGTAGAGTCAAATAAAAGCTCTTTTGCCTTTCCTTCTCAATCTATCTATATGGAAAAGTAATGACAGCAAGTTTAACTAATCTATTTCTTAGTAAAAAAATTGAATTACTCTAAATCACACATTGAAACTATCATATAAAATTTAAAATTTTAATGAGAGCTATTGATAACATAAGAGATAATTCAACTTTATTAATATTAGCATCGCTTATTTTTTCAATTAAACCATTAGAATTTTTAGCAATTAATATATCAGCTACTTATTATATAGAAGATCTTATATATCCAATAATTTTTCATTTTATAATATTTTTTTTATACATTGTGTTATTTCTTTTTTTCTTAAACTTTAAAAAAATATTAATAAATAAAGTTTTTATTTTTTTAGCTGCTACCTATTATCTTCAGTATTTCTGGATTGACTTAGCAGATTTTTTGAAATTCATAATACCTTTTTTTGAATCATTAACTATTTATAGGATCATATCGTTAAACTTAATTATTCTAATTTCTGCTTTTTTCACATATTTATTCTTTTCTTCAAAAAACAAGTATTTATTTATTATTGGCTCTTTATTAGGATGTTTGATTCAGATTATTATTTTAATTAGCAATTTAAATTACTCATTAGATATAAAAAAAAATAATGATCAAAATGAAAAACAATATTCTGATCAATCTGATCAAATTGATAATGTTATAGGAGAAAATATTTATTATATTATTTTAGATGGACTAGTTTCATATGAATACTTATCAGATAAATTTAATATTAAGAACGAAAAGTACAAAAATTTTAATAATACTCTTGAGAGTTTAGACTTCAAAATATTTAAAAATTCATTTTCATCATATATAAACACAGATGTAACCATAGGATCAATTCTAAATATGGATTATTATAAAGAAAATTTTATTTATAAAAATAATAATGAATTTTTCCCATTGATGCTTAGACAATTTAATCCTCCAAAATTAATTGATAGCCTTAATAGTTTAGGTTATGAATTTATATTTTCAGGCAATACAGGCTATTCATGTTTAGATGACTTCGAAAATGTAAGTTGTAAAAACAAAATACCTATTAAGTCACAAAATATTTTTAAAAATTTATTATATTATTCTGAAAATGAGGGTTTCAAAACACTTATAAGACAATCATTAATTAAACATATTTTGTTGAATGTAACAAAAAAATTTAACTTAAGATGGGAAAATGATGGTCTAGAAATCTTCTTGGAATTAAGTGCTGATAATATTGTGCCAAATTCTAGTAAATTTTATTTTATTTATAATTTGTCTCCGCATCCTCCCAACAGAGACAATAATTGTAATATTCAAAGGTACACAGATACTGGAATAGATTGGGAAAATATAAATTCATATTCAAAAACAATTTCTTGTGCGCTAGATGTAACACTGAATTCAGTAAATAGAATTTTAAAAACTGATCCCACTTCAATAATTGTTGTTCAAAGTGACCATGGTAGCCAATTTTATTATGATTGGAAAGCAGATCCTTCAAATATGAAAAAAGATGATCTTTTAGAGAGATTTTCAATTTATAATTCAGTTAAACTTCCAAAAAGATGTAGTGTGCCTAGTTTAGAGTCAATGGGACAAGTAGAGACTATAAATCTTGTTTTAAATTGTATTTCAAATAATTATGATAACATTGATTATAGAAATAAGTCTTTTGCAACAGTCCCTAATAATAAAAAAGATTTATATGGTAGTTTTTTTGAAGTCACAGAAAATTTAAAAAGTAATTGATAAATATTAACAATAATATTTTTTTTTTGAGAGTTATTTTCTTATTTACAGGTGCTTTAAAAAAAATAAATAATTTCTATTTTTTAACTTTAATAATTATTTTTACTCCATTTCTACTTTTTGCTGATAATACAAGGCTTCACAATTCATTAAAAAATATAAATTTTTTAATTGAGAGTGAAGTAAATGACTCTTTTACTTACTCAGGATTAGCATCTTTTTATAATAATGAGACAGCCTATATTATATCTAATGATAAGATTGAAAAGATTAATAATAGTGAGCCTATTAATATAACTCCAAATCAGTCTTTAGCCATTGTCGGTCATTATAAAATTTTAATAATTAATAACATAAATCACTTAATATCATTTAAAAAAGGTAAATTATTTTGGCCAGATATAGAATTTGATAAAAATATAATTGAAAACAATGATCTTGAGGTGCAATTATTTCTAAAATCTGATTTGTTATACCTTCCTCAACCAATCAAAAGGCTTAAGTATATTCATTTGTGGGAACCTTTTAGTCAATTGTGTATTGCTATAGAAAAAATTCTATTATGGCTTAATTCATTTCATAATCTTGGATGGGGTGTTACAATTATTTTGTTATCTTTATTATTCAAAATCTTTGTGTTACCAGCAAACATATTTTTAATTAGTTCACAGAGGAAAGTATCTTTTATTCAAGTCTCGCTTGAACAAGAATTACAGTATATAAAAAATAACTACTCTGGTGAGGAGGCTCATTATAAATTCATAGCAGCACATAAATCAAAAGGGGTTACTCCTTTTTATAAACTAAGACCATTATTTCTGAGTTTGATACCTATTCCTTTTCTTATATCAATATTTAATGTTTTAGGAGAATTAGACAAAATTTCGGGTCATAATTTTTTATGGATCAAAGACTTGGCCTACCCAGATGCTATTTTAACTTTTAATAACTACATTCCTTTGTTTGGAAACAGTCTTAATTTGTTACCAATTTTGATGACTATATTAAGTATCTTTGGGGCTATTTATTATCAAAATAAAATTATTGGTACGAAAGCTCTTAATAAACAAAGACTCAACTTATATATAATGTCTATCGGATTTTTTTTATTGTTTTATTCATTTCCCTCAGCGATGGTTTTATACTGGACTTTTGCAAATATATGGCAAATCATTCAACAGAAATTTTTTAGTATATAACTGTTATTAAGTATTGAATTGACGTTAGTTTTTATAAAGATAAAATCTTAATTAAATTGTATAAAAAAATAATAGATGTTAAATAAATTTTTTCTCACTTTTGCATTATTTATCTTAAGTTCGCAGCCAGCACTTGCTTATCTTGATCCAGGCACTGGAAGTGCTATTATGACAATGATAATTGGATTTTTTGTAGCTATTGGTGTTTTATTGAAAACCTTTTGGTATAAAATTAAAAAGTTTTTAGGTTTATCAAAAAGTAAAAATACAGATCCAAAATAATTTAAGATATTATTTGCTTTAATGGCATTAATAATGACTAATACATAGAATAAGAAAAAATGCCTAAAACAAATATTTTTATTTTAGCTGCAGGTCACAATAAAATTTCTGATAAACCTTGTAGTTTGTGGTCCCTCGGAAATGGGAAGAGTATTCTAGATTGGCAGGTTAGTGCTTTTGAAACTGTTTTACCCAAAAGCAACGTAAATATTGTAATTGGATATGACTACCAAAGAATTATAACTAATTACCCACAACATAATTTCAAATATGTTTTGGATTGGAAAAGTAGTGGAGCACTCAATTCATTTCTAAGTACAATTAATGATTATTCTAATCATACTTTAGTTATGTACGGTGATACTATTTTCCATATGGATACCCTCTCAGATTTTAACAATGTAAAAGGCGATGTTACAGTTGCTGTTGATAGCTTATGGAAGAAGCGTTTTTTAGGACGATCAAAAGAGGATATTAAGATTGCAGAAACATTGAATATAGAACCTTACGGCAAAGTTGAATATACGGGGCTTATTAAATTTTCAACAAAAGTAATGAAATGGATTTCTCAATCAAAGGATAGTTACAATCCAAATAGTACATTCATTGATTTACTAAACGACATAAAAGAAGCAGGTTTTAATATTATTACTCACGATATTACAGGTAATTGGGCCGAGATGAATGAACAAAGCGATCTGGCGCACTTTATTCTGGGTACAAAAGCTGAGACCCTCCAACGAATAAAGCCAAAATTAAAAAAAAGCAAAGTTAACGATCAGGTAACTACTAGTTGGAAAGATTGGAAAAACGAACCTAAGAAAATAATTGAAAAAATTCAATCTAAATTTAAAGGGCAAAGCCTAATTGTTCGTTCAAGCACTATAAGAGAAGATGGCTGGGAAACAGCAAATGCAGGTGTATTCGGAACTAAAATGAATATTAAATGTGATGATGAAATTTCTTTGAATAAAGCCATAGAAGAAGTTTTTCAATCTTTTAAAAAAGAGTCTATTTCTATGGAATCACAAGTTCTAGTACAGCCATTTGTTAAAGATGTAAAAATTTCTGGAGTTTTATTTACATGTGATCTCATCACTGGCGCACCTTATTATATAATCAATTACGATGATAATTCTGGTAGAACAGACACAATTACATCTGGAAGATTAAATATTGGAAAGACTTTAGTAATACTTCGAAATAAATTAAAACTATCTTCAGATGTCGACACTAGAATAGTTAAAATAATTGATGCTGCTCAAGAAATAGAGCAATTATTAGGGTATAATAAGTTGGATATTGAGTTTGCGATTGACTCATCTGATCAATGTTTCACTTTTCAAATTCGTCCCATTACGGTAAGTCATAAAAGTTATCACATAGATGAAGATAAATTTGAATTAAACTTGAAAAATGCCCAAATGCAATTTAGGGCTTGTCAAAAAAAATCTCCAAACATAATTGGAAACTACACAGTTTTTTCAAGAATGACTGATTGGAACCCTGCAGAGATTATTGGAATGAGACCTAATGCACTTGCAATTGATTTATATAATCACATTATTACTGAAGAAATATGGGCAGAGCAGCGTTCTCAATATGGATATCGTGACGTACGTCCAGCACCATTAGTTTACAATTTTTGTGCACAGCCTTATGTAGATTGCCGAGCTTCTATTAATTCATTTATCCCATCAGTTTTACCTGAAGATTGTGCAACACGTTTAGTTGATGCTTATTTAAACATAATTAAAAAAAATTCATACTTACACGACAAACTTGAATTAGATGTTGTTTTTACAATTTGGGTCCCAACATTTAATGAAGATGCAAAGAAAAGGTTTAAAGATGAAAATATTTCATCAAATGATATAATTTCTCTAGAAAATGCTCTTAAAAATTTAACCGTAAAAGCTCTATTGCGTTTAGACAGTGATATTTTTTCAATAAATACTCTTTCGCATCGTTTTAATTTACTAATGGACTCTAATTTAGGAATAATTGATAAAATATACCAACTCATTGAGGATTGCAGGAGATTTGGCACACTTGCATTTGCCCATGCTGCTCGTGCTGGATTTGTTGCAGTGACGTTATTAAAAAGTCTCGTTAGGCTTGGCTATTTAACACAAGACAGAATGCTTCAGTTTCAAGAGTCTATACAAACTGTTACTAGTGATTTTCAAAATGCCCTATTTGATAACAATTTAAGTGATGAAGACATTCTAAAACAATTTGGTCATTTAAGACCTGGCACCTATGATGTGAATCAATCTGCTTATTGGGAAAGACCAAATTTCTATCTATCTAGGGGTAGCCAATCCTCCTCTACTAAATTTTCCAAAAAGATAAATAAAAATAAATTTATTTTTAGAGAACGAGAACTTCAAGGAATTCAAATCATTTTAGATGAGTTACCTACGACTTTAAAAACTCAAGATTTAATCAATTATTTTTCAATGGCTATTCAAGCTCGAGAAAAGACCAAATTTCAATTTACACGCAATCTTAGTGCTGCTCTTGATCTAATTATTAAATATGGTAAGAAAAATCTTGATTTAACACGAGAAGAAATTGGTTACCTTACTTTTGATGATATTAAAGGACTTCGAACTAATCTACTAGACGAGGATTTAATTCAAAATTTCGTAAAACTTAGAAAATCTGACTTTATTGAAAAACATCAAGCTAAACTTCCAAGTTTTATAGTAGATGAAAAAGATTTTATTTACTATGAACAACAAAAATCTGAGGCAAATTTCATTACCAGAGAAAATACTATTGGTGACATTGTATTTATTGATTCAAATATTGAATTAGATTTCACTGGAAAAATTATTATCGTCCCTAACGCTGATCCAGGTTTTGATTGGATTTTTTCCCACAATATTGCAGGATTAATCACTCAATATGGAGGTGCTAATTCACATATGGCTATTCGATGTGCTGAACTTGGAATCCCCGCTGCTATTGGTATAGGTGAAAAGTTATATGAGAGTCTTCGCGAAGGAAGATTATTGCTTGACTGTCAAAAAGGAATTATTGAATATGTTTAAAAGGCGAATTGGAATTACTCAAAGAGTTATTAAACATAAAAGTTATAATGAATTTATGGATTGTCTGGACTTAAATTGGGCAAATCTTTTAATATCTCTAGAAATCTTACCCATACCCCTTCCCTTGACAAAAGCTGCAATTGTTCCAAAAACTTGGAAATCACTCAAATTAGATGGAATTATTTTTAGTGGAGGAAATACACTAGCTGAATATTCTGATCACAATGATATTCCAGAAAATATTAGCCCTGAACGTGATCTTTTTGAAATGGCTTTGATAGAAGAGGCATTATCAACAAAAACAGCAATTTTAGGAGTATGTAGAGGCTTACAATTGATAAATATCTTTTTCAATGGAAAGTTAAAAAGAATTTCAGGTCACGCAGGAACTAGGCATAGTTTAATTAAAGAAGAGTCTTCATATAAATTTGACTTACCTTCAGAGGTTAATAGCTTTCATGACTTCGTTGTACCAAAAAAACTTCTAGGGAAGGGACTTACACCACTAGCATACGATAATGATGGTAATATTGAGGCATTTTATAACCAAGAGAATAAAGTAATTGGTATAATGTGGCACCCAGAGCGTGAGAAAATTTTTTTTAAGAGTGATTGTGCGTTGATTAAGAATCATTTTGGAATATGACGTGTTGTTTAATTCTTGCAGCTGGTGAAGGAACAAGATTAAGACCTTTAACTAATGAAAAACCAAAAAGTTTAATTTTATTTTTAGGTAAACCTTTAATATCTTATCAAATTAATAATTTAGAAGCCTTGGGTATTAAAAAAATTGGAATAGTAACAGGTTATAAGGCTGAGAAATTTAATAGCTTAAATTATCAAACATTTTTTAATAAATTTTTTGGTAACACAAATATGGTTGAGAGCCTATTCGCAGCCCGTACATTTTTAGAGCAAGCAAAAAGTGATATTATTATTTCTTATGGGGATATCATATATAATAAAAAAAATCTAAAAGCTGTTTTAGAAACACGTGGTGATGTTGTTGTAATGGTTGATGACGGATGGCTTGACTTGTGGTCATTAAGAAATGATGATCCTTTATTAGATGCTGAAACTCTAAAATATAGTAAAAATGGCCATATTATGGAATTAGGTAAAAGACCTAAATCACTTTCTGATATAGAAGGTCAATATACTGGCCTTATAAAAATCTCATATCAAAAATTAAAAGATTTTATTTCCTTTTATGACCAAATTGATCATTCATTATCATATGAAGGACGTGCTTTTAAACAAATGTATATGACAACTTTTTTACAACTTTTGATTGATAAGGGTTGGATAGTTACACCTGCACATGTTAACCACGGTTGGCTTGAAATAGATACCTTAGAGGATTTGAAGACTTATGAGGCATTATTTTCAAAAAAAAAATTAAATCATTTATGGAATGCTGATGAATAAAATCTTAGAAAGCACTAAGGCAACACTAGGTCTCATAAAATATAATAGTCTACCCTTAGATAAGCGTGAAATAACATTTTATAGTGAAGGAAAAAACTATTGGCCACATATCGAGGGCATTATGAACAAAACTTTAGAAAAAACTAATAGATCAGTATGTTATGTAAGTTCATCACTTGAAGACCCTGGACTACTTATAAATCATCCAAACTTAAAAAAGATTTTCATCGGTATGGCTTCAACACGTGACTATTTTTTTCAAAATCTCAATACAAAACTAATGGTTATGACTATGCCTGATTTACAAAATTTTCAAATTAAGCGTTCACAACATAAAGTACATTATTTATATGTTCAGCACTCTCTTGTAAGCCTTCACGCTATTTATCGACATGGTGCATTTGATCATTATGATACAATCTGTGCCGCTGGTCCCCACCATGTTGAGGAAATTAAGGCAATTGAATTGAAGTATGGTTTATCAAAAAAAAATATCATTAAATTAGGCTACTCTCGTCTGGACAATTTAATAAAAGCAAAAAATTATTATTCCTTAAATTCAAAAAAACACGATACCAAAATAATTTTGATTGCTCCCTCTTGGGGTCCAAATGGAATTATAGAGTCAGGACTTGGTAAAAATCTTATTCATAAACTATTAGGCTTAGGTTATAAAGTAATTTTAAGGCCACATCCGCAAACATACAAATTTGCGAGAGAGAAAGTAAATGAAATAAAAAATGAAAATCAACAGAACTCACTATTTACATTCGAGGAGTCTATTTCAGGTCAAGAAAGTTTGATTAAATCTGATATAATGATAAGTGATTGGTCTGGAGTGGCAATTGAATACGCCTTTGCTTTTAAAAAACCAATTATTTTTTGTGATGTGCCAAGAAAAATCAATAATCCAAATCACCAAGATATTAAAATTGAACCAGTTGAAGTGTCATTACGTGAGAAAATTGGTGTTATTTGGGATGGATTATCTCCAATTGAAAAAAAATTAGAGCTTTGTTTACAAAAAGAAACTAATTTAGACTCACTAATAGATAAATATTGTTTTAATAATGGATATAGCGATGAAGTTTTTGCTAAAGCTTTGGTAGATACAATTTTACCGTCTTCGTAATCTTTACTACATAAATTATTTAAAATATTTATAGTATGAATTTTAAATACCTAATTATTTATGATCAAACAAGCGGTAATATTAGCTGGAGGAAAAGGAAAAAGACTACTGCCTCTAACAAAAAATTTACCTAAACCTATGGCACCAGTGAATAATGTCCCATTTCTAAGCTACCTAATCTTTTCACTTAAAAAACAAGGAATAAAAAAAATTTTAATATTAGTGGGATATAAATCAAATAAGATAATTAAATTTTATAGAAATAATACAGATGTTAGTATTGATTTTAATTTTAGTGTCACTAGCACAAATACTGGTAGGAGGGTTTTAGATGCATATCAATATTTAGACAGAGAGTTTTTGCTTTTATATGGAGATAATTTTTGGATACCTAATTTATTAAAAATGTATAATAAGTTTAAATTTAAAAATGCAAACATTAGCTCAACAGTTTTTAGTAATAGATATGGTACGGCAGAATATGGCAGAGAAAATAACGTGTATGTAAAAAAAAATTCCTTTATTGAAAAGTATGATAAAAAAAGGAGTGATAAAAAACTAAATGGTGTAGATATTGGTTTTTTTATTATTAAAAAGAGCTTTCTTAAACTTTTTAAAGAAAAAAATAAAAATTATTCTTTCGAAATTGATATTTTGACAAAAGCAATCGAACTTAAAAAACTAATCGCATATAAGACAGATCGCCAATATTTTAGTATAACAAATATACATATGTTGAAAAAATTTGAGAGAATTTCAAAACAAAGAAACTTTGGCTATATAAAATAATGGATAATTTCTACAAAAATTTTTTTGATGAAATTAATTATTTATTAACTCAAACAGACCTAATTGCCATAGAAAAAATTAGAAGGGCAATTATTTCATCAAATAATAAAACTAAAAAAGTTATTCTTTTAGGAAATGGAGGAAGTGCATCAATAGCTAGCCATGTTTCTGTAGATTTGACCAAAAATGCAAATATCAGATCAATAAATTTTAATGAAGCTGATCTACTTACGTGTTTTTCAAATGATTATGGTTATGAAAAAGTATTCTCTAAATGTTTAGAGTTTTATGCTGACAAAGGCGATGTTGTAGTGATAGTTAGTAGTAGCGGAAAATCAAAGAATTTGATAGAAGCCGCAAAAGTTTGTAAAAGAAAAAAAATTTTACTTTTTACGCTTACTGGATTTTCAAAATCTAATCCTTTGAAAAAAATGGGTAATGTCAACTTGTGGGTTAACTCTAAGTCTTATAATATTATTGAAAATATTCATCAAATATGGCTACTATCTGTAGTTGATAAAATAATTGGAAAAACCGAATACTCTGCGTAACTTTTAAAATAATGAGAATTTTAATTACAGGTAATAATGGTTATATCGGTTCAGTTTTAACAAAGGAATTACAAAAGAAAAAATACGAAGTAGTTGGTTATGACATTGATTATTTTTACGACTCTATTTTATTAAAAAAAAATGAAAAATTAATTAGACATATTAGTAAAGATATTAGAAATATATCCAAAGAAGACTTAGAGGGTATTGATGTAGTTATTCATCTAGCAGGACTTGCAAATGATCCCCTTGGTGAGTTCGATCCAAAACTAACTGATGATATTAATTATAAATCTACAGTAAAACTTGCTGAGCTTTGTAAATTAAAGAAAGTAAAAAGATTTATTTATGCATCATCGCAAAGTATGTACGGAATTTCAAATAATAAAGATGAACTTGAAGAGGACAATAGTAAGAAAACCCCTGTTACAGCTTACGCAAAAACAAAATGGGAAGCTGAAAAAAAAATTAAAACTTTAAATGACAATAATTTCACTGTTGTAATGTTTAGACCTTCAACAGTGTTTGGAGTAAGCCCCAGGTTGAGATGTGATATCATTTATAATAATCTCATTGCATGTGCTTATACTACAGGAAAAATTGAAATTTTAAGTGATGGTTCTCCATGGAGACCAGTTATTCATATACAAGATCTATGTAAAGCTTTCATAGCAGGTATACAGGCGCCAAAAACATTAGTAAGTGGGCAGTCTTTTAATGTTGGTACTGAAAATGGTAATTACACAGTAAAAGAATTAGCCGAAGTAGCAAAAAGTGTTGTACCTGGTTCAGAGCTTGTCTTCTTGAATCAACATACTGACCCAAGAACATATAAGGTATCATTCGAGAAAATTCTAACTATTTTAAAAGATTATTTTAAACCAGAGTGGTCTTTATATAAAGGTGGAAAAGAACTTATAGATTTCTTTAAAGACATCAATTTTTCAGAAAAAGATTTTAGAAATGAAAAGTTTAATAGATTAAAAAAATTAGAAAAATTGATTTTTGAAAAAAAAATTAATAATAAATTAGAATGGATATGAAAAATATTAATTATGATAAAATAATTAAATGTAGAATATCAGACTCAAAAAAACTTACTAATATTTTGGATCTAGGAATTCAACCATTAGCAAATTCTCTAAAAAAAAAACAATTTGATAAAGAAGATAAATATCCATTATCAATATCTTATTGTGAGGAGTCTTCGTTATTACAACTTAATGAAACTATTAAAAAAGAATTATTATTTGACAGATATGTTTGGGTTACCTCTACTTCTTCAACTGCTAAAAATTATGCAAAAATCTTTTACCAAAATGTAATGAAAGAAGTAAAATTGGATAAAAGTAATGATTTAGTAATTGAAATAGCTTCTAATGATGGAACATTTTTAAAACCATTTATAAATAATGGATATAAAAAAGTGATTGGAGTTGATCCAGCAAAAAATATCTGCGATTTAGCTAATAAAAATAATATTAAAACAATAAATGATTACTGGAGTAAGGAGTGCTCTATAAATTTACAAAAAACATATGGTAAAGCTAAACTAGTTTTTGCAAGAAATGTTATTCCTCATGTAAGTGAACTTAATAGTGTTGTAGAAGGAGTTGAAAAAATTTTGTCAGATGATGGTATTGGAGTTTTTGAGATACATGATGCAAATGTAATTTTCGATGAGTTACATTACGATTCTATTTATCATGAACACTTATGTTTTTTTACTTTTAAATCAATAAGCTTTTTATTAAATAAATTTAATCTATATCCATTTGAAATTAAAAGGAGTCCCATAAGTGGTGGATCTTTTGTTATATTTTTCTCTAAAACAGAAAAAAACACTAAAAAAAATATTGAATTAGCAAAGATTAATGAATACAGGTCAAAAGTTAACCATGTAAATTCTTGGAAAAAATTTGCAATAAAAGCCGAGGATCATCGAATAAAGATTAAAGAAATTATAAAGTTCTTCGATGGAAAAAAAATTATAGGATTTGGTTCTTCTGCTAGAAGTCAAACATTTCTGAACTATTGTAATTTAAATGAAAAAAATATTGATATGATAGTTGATAATAATCCATTAAAACAAAATTTATATTCCCCAGGTACTAATATAAAGATAGTAAACTTTGAAACTGGGCTTAAATCAAATCCAGATATCATTTTCATACTTGCATGGAATTTTAAAGAAGAAATTATGAAGCAATGTAGATTAGCTGGTTATGATGGAAATTATATAATTCCTTTTCCTAATGACCCACAAGTTTTTTAAAATGATATTTGAAGAACAAAAAATTAAAGGATTATTTTTAATCAAACCAGAACCTTTTAAAGATAATCGAGGTTTATTAAGGAGAATTTATTGTTTAAATGAATTTAAAAATAAAAAATTAAAATTTAGAATTAAACAAACAAATATTTCTGAAAATAAGAAAATTCATACCCTAAGAGGTTTCCATTATCAAGTTTATCCCTATGGAGAAGATAAAATAATTTCTTGTATACAAGGTCAAATTCACAATATTGTCATTGATATGAGAAAAAAATCTAAAACCTTTATGAAGTGGAAATCTTTTAATTTATCTGAAAATAATAGATTACTATTGAAAGTGCCAAAAGGCTGTGCAAATGCTTATTTAACTCTTAAGAAAAAAACATGGATTTTATATTTTCACTCACAATTTTATAATGGAAAATTTGAAAAAGGTATTAAATATAATGATCCCAAATTTAGCTTTGACTGGCCATGTAAACCAAAAATTATTTCAAAAAAAGATAACACAATAAAATTATTACAATGAAAATCCTTATCTCTGGCGGCTCAGGTTTTATTGGAAGAAATTTACTAAATTATTTAAATAAAAATAATATGAATATAATGTTAATTGGGAGAAATTTAGATTTTCTAGGTAAAAATAATTATAAAAAAAAATTTTTAGATTTGAATGACTTTAATTACGATTTCCGAGAAATTAAAAATTTTAATCCAGATATCTTTTTACATTTAGCTTGGGAGGGGATACCTAACTATTCTGAAGAATTTTCTAAAAAAAATTATCTTAATACAATTAGATTAACTAAAATGTTAGTAAGTCAAACTTCTTGTTATAAAATAATAAGCACAGGTAGCTGCTGGGAATATAATGATGGAAATATTGAGGGTAGATGTAATGAAGACCTATTATTAAATCCAAAAAAGCCCTTTTCAATATATAAACATAAGATATTCAAAGAAATTGATGAGATTACAAAAAAAAAGAAAATTACTTTTAATTGGCTAAGATTATTTTATGTCTATGGGCCTGGTCAAAAAAAAGAGTCTATAATACCAATGCTGATAAACAATATTAAATATAAAGAAAATATAAGTATTAATTTTCCAGATAATATTAATGACTATATTTATATTGATGACGCAGTGAGAATAATTTTCATTTTTTTATCATCAAATATTAAATCTGGTATTTATAATTTAGGTACAGGTAAAGGTACAAAAGTAAAAGATTTAATAAAAATTATTGATCATGAGATAAATGGAAATACTTCTTTTAGTTATAAATATTTAACAAATTTAAATAAAAACTTAAGAAATCAAAATTTTTATGCATGCACTGAAAAACTAAAAAAGAATATTAATAATTTTGAATTCATGAATATAAATACTGGTATTAAAAAATTAATTAAAAGTATATATGTATAGCTGATGATTATATCTAGAACACCGCTGAGAATAAGTTTTGCAGGTGGTGGGAGTGACATTCCATCTTTTTATAAAAAAAATTCTTATGGTTGTGTTTTAAGTTCTGCAATAAATAAATATATTTATGTATCTGTAAAATCACATTCTAAACTTTTTATGGAAAAAATAAGGTTAAATTATTCAGAAACAGAAACTATTAATAATATAGAAAAAATTAAAAATCCAATAATCAAAGCATGTTTAAATTTTTTAGGAATTAATGAAAATATATATATATCTACTGTTGCAGACGCTCCGGGATCTTCAGGTTTGGGGTCTTCAAGCTCATTTTGTGTCGGACTATTAAATGCTTTATATGCTTTTAAAGGAGAGTCTATAAATAGAAATAGACTAGCCAGAGAGGCTGCAAAAATTGAAATGGAAGTTTTACAAAGACCAATTGGTAAACAAGATCATTATGCAGCTGCATTTGGTGGGGTTAATTCATTCAAATTTCATTCTGATGATAGCATAACAATAAGACCTATTGATGAAACTAGCAAATATACAAAATTAATGTTTAGGAATTTGTTAACTTTTTTTACCAATCATAGTAGGGATGCAGCAAAAATTTTAAATAATCAAAATAAAAGAGCTGCTTTAAATAATGATAATTTATTATTGATACGACAGCAGGCTGAATATTTATATGATCAAATACATAAAGAAAAACTAACTATAAAGCAATTTGGTGAGATTTTGGATGAAGGGTGGAAAATTAAAAAAAATCTATCAAAAAAAGTTTCTAATAGAACAATTGATGATATTTATGATATAGCAAAAAAAAAAGGTGCCTATGGTGGAAAACTATCTGGAGCAGGTGGTGGTGGTTTTTTAAGTTTTGTTGTAAAAAAAGATTTAAGAGGAGACTTAATCAAAACATTGTCAAAAAAAAGTTGCAATATTTCCCTCTTGAGTCTGATACTTCAGGAAGTATACTTCTTTAATGTTATTTTAAATTGAAGTTTTAAGGTTAGCTAAGAATTATAAAATGTTTGATAAAAAGTTTGAAATAGAAAAAAAAAAAATAATTAATAGAAATTCTATATCCAAGAAATTTTTAAAAATTACTAAAGATTTTAATATTGAAGCCTCGTTAAATAAATATACATACAATTTTAATTGGCTAGGTGTTCCTATTATACAACACCCACAAGACATTATTCTAATGCAAGAATTAATTCATGATATTAAGCCTGATTTAATTATTGAAACAGGCGTAGCAAGATCTGGTTCACTGATTTTTTATAGTTCAATATTGTCTTTAATACATAAAAAATTTAAAGTCATTGGTATAGATATAGATATAAGAGAACATTCAAAGAAAGTTTTAAAAAATCATAAGTTTTCTAAAAATATTATTACTCTCATAGGCTCTTCAAATAATTTAAAAATCTTAGATAAAATTCATGAAATATCAAAAAATTATAAAAAAGTACTTGTTTGTTTAGACTCAGATCACACACATGAACACGTTTTTAATGAATTACAGAATTACAGTAAATTTGTATCCAAAAACTCATATATAGTTGTTTTTGATACTACTATTGGCACTTTTGACAAGAAAAGCTTAAATAAAATTTCCAAAACATATAAATATAAACCTTTTGGAAAAAAATCTAATCCTCTTACTGCAGTTAAAAAATTTATTAAAGATAATAAAAATTTTGTTATAGATCATGAGCCTTTTAAAAAAGCTTTAATTTCAAATTGTTATTCAGGTTTTTTAAAAAAAATAAAGTAATTCAAATCATACAATGAAAATATAAAATAGACTTTTTAAAATTGAATTATTTTCACCTAAATAAATTAACACTTGTTATATTTACTCTTAATAGACATAAATTTTTGAAACGAACTATCAATTATTGGTCAAATTTTAATATCAAATTAATAGTACTAGATGGTAGTAAAATAAAGTTTCGAGATCCGTGTATAAAATCAGAAAATATTAAATATATTCATGATAAAACAGGGCTTTATAATCGACTTTTGAGCTCTGTTAATTATATTGACACAGAGTTTATAGTATTAGGATCTGATGATGAATTTTATTTGCCATCTGCTTTAGTATCATGCATAGATTTTTTATTAAAAGAAACAACCTTCTCAAGCTGTGGTGGAAGAGCGATTGGTTTTTATACCGATAAAGATAAAATATTTGGACTTAAACAATATGCAAACCTAAAAGACTTTCAATTAAATCAAAGTAATGCTAGCGAGAGAGTTATTAAACACTTCTCAAATTATGTTCCGGCGCATTTTTACTCTGTTATAAGGTTTAGTAAATGGAAAATAATTTGTAGAAATGTATTTGAAAAAAATTATCTTTTTTCTGGATCACATGAGTTACAGGTAGAATTTTTATCTGTGGTAGCAGGTAAATCAAGAATTCTTCCTGAGCTAATGTGGTTAAGAAACAAAGAAATACCCCCAATACACAACGAGGAAGTAATAAAAATAGAAAAAAAAGATTGGTGGTATGATAAGAAATATGAAGATGAAAAGTTAGATTTTTTAAAAAGAATGAAAAATGCATCTGATGAATTAATAAATGATCAAAATATTCAAATTAAAGAAGAGACAATTATAAAATCATTTGAAGCTTATCTAAATAATCCTAAATTAAATGAGACATTCATAAAAAAAATTAGAAAGTTATTGCCGAACAAAATCAAAATTTTGAAAAGATTAATGATTTCTCTTAAAAATAAATTTTTATATGATAAGAATAAAAGTTTAATTGAGGAAATTAATCTGCTTGAACAAGAGAGTGTCCTAGTAAATCAAAGAGAATTAAATCAAATTATATCTACTCTTAACAATTCTATGAGATAAAAATATTATTTATATAAATTTAGATAATTGATTAAAAATCAATAATTAGAATAGTTAGTTTTAAGTGTAAATTTATTTTGTGTAGATAGTTAAATTTACTTAGAAAATTTATATATTAGATGTATAACTTCTAAAATAAAGTACAAATAAAATTTTTAGTCAAAATGTAATGAAAAATATATTAGTTACTGGAGGAGCTGGCTATGTTGGATCTGGTCTTATAAGAGAGCTCATAAATAAAAAATATTATGTAACCTGCATTGATAGTTTAATGTTTGGTGGAGAGTCTTTATTGGATATTTGGCATAACGAAAATTTCAAATTTATAAAATGTGATATTAGTAACGTAGAAAAATTAGAAAATATATTTTTAAAAAACAATTTTCATGCAGTAATACACTTAGCAGCTATCGTTGGTGATCCTGCTTGTAAATTACATTCTGATTTAGCTATTAAAACTAATTGGGACTCAAGTAAATGGTTAATAGATAGATCTATAAAAGCTGGAGTACCAAAGTTTATTTTTGCTTCGACTTGCAGTAATTATGGAAAAATGGATGACCCAGAGGATTATGTAGATGAAAATTCTAAGCTGGCCCCAGTCTCTTTATATGCAGAATTAAAAGTTAAATTTGAAAATTATATGTTAAATGAAATAAAAAAAGATCATAATTTTTCACCAACTGCTTTACGTTTTTCAACTGTCTATGGAATTTCACCTAGAATGCGATTTGATTTGACTGTGAATCAGTTTACCAAGGAACTAGCACTTGGAAAAGAGCTTGTAGTATATGGAGAGCAATTTTGGAGGCCTTATTGTCATGTTAAGGATTTTTCAAATGCATTTATTACAGTCTTAAAATCACCTAGCGAAAAAGTTGCATATAATGTATTTAATGTTGGAGATACAAGTGAAAATTACACAAAACAAATGTTGATAGATGAAATTAAAAAAGTGCTCCCAAATTCAATTATAAAATATGTCAAAAAAAATGATGATCCAAGAGACTACAGAGTTAATTGTGATAAGATTAAAAATGAGCTTGATTTTAAAATAAGTATGAAGGTACCAGATGGTATTCTTGAGATTAAACAGATAATTGAAGACAAATTAATCAAAGATCCTGAAGATCAAAAATACTATAATACTAATCATGAGCAAAAATAATGACATTCAAAATTTAGCCGTAATTGAATATATAAAATCATTATATAATAATAAAAATTTTATACCACTTCACCAACCAAGGTTTATTGGAAATGAGAAAAAATATCTTAATGAATGTATTGACTCAACATATGTCTCCTCATTGGGAAAGTTTGTCGATAAATTTGAAAAAAAAATTGCAAAGTATACTGACTCAAAATATGCAATAGCAACAAATAGTGGTACTTCAGCTCTTCATATTTCTTTATTGCTTGCTAATGTGGATCAAAATTGTGAAGTTATAACACAGCCAATTACATTTGTTGCTACATGTAATGCTATTAGTTATTGTTTTGCAAAACCTATTTTTATAGATGTTGATAGGGATACTATGGGACTTTCCCCTTCTGCTCTAAAAATTTTCTTAGAACAAAATACAACAGTTAAAAATGCTCAGTGTATAAATAATAAAACTAAAAGAGTGATTAAGGCTTGTATCCCAATGCACACTTATGGACACCCTTGTAGAATTGATGAGATAAAGAAAATTTGTAATAAATATAATATTTTTTTAATAGAGGATGCAGCAGAGAGCGTGGGTAGTTTTTATAAAAATATTCACACTGGTTCTTTTGCAAAACTAGGAGCTATGAGTTTTAATGGAAATAAAATTATTACAGCAGGTGGAGGTGGGTGTATTGTTACTAATAATAAATTTCTTGCAAAAAAAGCTAAACATCTAACTACAACAGCAAAGATTTCTCACAAATGGAATTTTAACCATGATATGGTTGGATATAACTATCGAATGCCTAATTTAAATGCTGCTTTATTGCTAGCTCAATTAGAAAAGTTAAACAAATATGTTATTAATAAACGCAATTTAGCCAAAAAATATAAATTTTTTTTTAAAAATTCTGACTATATTTTCTTCGATGAGCTTGAAGATAGTAAGTCAAACTTTTGGTTAAATTCAATTATTCTTAAAGATAAATCTCATCGAGATCGTTTTTTGAGAGAAACTAACTCAAATGGTGTTATGACAAGACCTGTATGGACATTAATGAATAAATTGCCGATGTTTAAAAATGCGCAATGTGGGAACTTAAAAAATTCAAAATGGCTTCAAGAAAGAATTGTAAATATTCCAAGTAGTATCACAATATGAATAAAATAATTTTAATTGGTGGTGGTGGGCATTGTAAATCAGTTATTGATGTAATTGAACATAATTCACAATTTGAAATCGCTGGAGTAGTTGATAAACCTGAATTTTTGGGTTCAAAAATCTTAGGATACTCAGTCATAGGAAATGACTTAGACTTAGAACATTTAGCTAAAAAATACAAATTTGCAATAATAACCGTAGGTCAGATTAAATCTTCATCGTTGAGAGTTAAACTTTTTAACTTAAGCATCAAAGCAGGTTTTTCTTTACCAAGTATTATATCTACAAAAGCTTATGTGTCTAAACATGCTAAAATAGGAAAAGGGACTATTGTTATGCATAATGCAATAGTAAATGCAAATACCTTTATAGGAGAAAATTGTATTATAAACTCAAAGGCATTAATTGAGCATGACTGTTTGATATCTAATCATTGTCATATATCAACTAACGCCACTATAAACGGTGGAGTAAATATAAAGTCAAATTGTTTTATTGGAAGCAATGTTACAACTAAAGAAAGTGTTACGATTAAGAAAAATAGTTTTATCAAAGCTGGAAGCATTGTAAAATGAGTGTCTTTGTTATTGCAGAAGCTGGTGTTAATCATAATGGTTCAATTGATATTGCGAAAAAACTAATTGATGTTGCATGTGAAGCAGGAGCTGATGCAGTCAAATTTCAAACATTTAATGCTAAAAATTTAGTAACTAAAAATTTAGAAAAAGCAAATTATCAAAAAAAATTAGATAATCAATTAGAAACACAATTTAATATGTTAAGAAAATTAGAATTAAATCAAGAAATGCATATTGAATTAATTAATTATTGTAAAATAAAAGAAATAATATTCTTATCATCTCCTTTTGATCTCGATAGTATTAATTTATTAAATGATTTGAAATTAGAAATATTCAAGATTCCTAGTGGTGAGATTACTAATCTTCCTTATTTAAGGCATATTGGAAAACTAAATAAAAAAATAATTCTATCTACTGGTATGTCAAATATGAATGAAGTCCAAAATGCTTTAAATATTTTAATTAATTCGGGAACTAAAAAAAATAATATTACTGTTTTGCATGCAAATACAGAGTACCCAACTCCAATAGAGGATGTAAATTTAAATTCCATGTTATCAATTGGAAAAGAATTAGATGTAAATTTTGGATATAGTGACCATACATTAGGTATTGAAGTAGATATCGCAGCTGTGGCTATGGGAGCAAAATGTATCGAGAAACATTTTACTTTGGACTCTAAAATGAAAGGACCAGACCATAAAGCAAGTCTTGAACCAGAGCAGCTTAAAGCAATGGTAAAATCTATAAGAAAAATAGAAGTTGCTTTAGGTAGTAGTATTAAAAAACCTACAAAAAGTGAGATTTCAAATATTCAAATAGTAAGAAAATCAATTGTTGCAAAAACTAAAATAAATAAAAAAGATATTTTTGATGAAAATAATCTCACTGTAAAAAGACCTGGTAAGGGTATTAGCCCAATGAAATGGGATGAAATTATTGGTACAAAGGCATCAAAAAATTATAACGAGGATGACTTAATTTGAGTAAAAGAAAAATATGCATAATTACAGGTTCACGCGCAGATTACGGCTTACTTTATTGGATAATTAAGGAAGTAGCTTCTGATCAAGACCTAGAACTACAACTGATTGTTACAGGGATGCATTTAAGTGCAGATTTTGGCCTTACTTATAAAGAAATTGAGAGTGAGTTTAAAATTGAAAGAAAAATAGATATTCAAATATCCTCTGATACTAGTAATGGAATTTCAAGCTCAATGAGTATAGCCCAAAAATTATTCTCAGAGTCTTTAATGGAGCTTGAACCTAATATTGTTGTTGTTCTAGGAGATAGATATGAAATCTTTAGTGCAGTTAGTGCGGCTATGATAGCAAAAATTCCAATAGCTCATATTCACGGTGGAGAAATAACTCAGGGTTCTTGGGATGACTCTATACGTCATTGTATTACCAAAATGAGCTTTTTGCATTTCACTGCATATGAAGAATATTATAAAAGAGTATTACAGTTAGGAGAGGATCCTAGTAGAGTTTTTAATATTGGAGGAGTTGGGATTGAAAATATTAAAAAACTCAAACTTTTAAGTAAGAAAGAATTTGAAAAATCAATTAAATTCAAATTAAATAAAAAAAATATATTAATAACATTTCACCCTGTAACTCTTGAAAATAATACTTCAAAAAAACAGTTTCAAGAATTGTTGAATGCTATTGGTGAATTAGAAGATACTCATATTATTTTTACCAAGACAAATAGTGATTTGAATGGAAAAGTTATAAATAAAATGATTAATAAATATACTATTGCAAATCCAGAAACTTCAATTGGATTTGCCTCTTTAGGACAACTAAGATATTTAAGCGCCTTGCAATTTGTTGACGTTGTAATAGGAAATAGTTCTAGTGGTCTTATGGAAGTACCAAGCTTTAAGGTAGGTACTATTAATATAGGTAATAGACAAAAAGGAAGAATGCGAGGATCAAGTGTGATCGACTGCTTACCAAAAAAAAAGATATAAAAAATTCAATTGAAAAAATTTATTCTGAACAGTTTCAAAATTTATTAAAAGATGTTAAAAATCCTTATGATAAAGGATCATCAAGTAAAAAAATAGTCAAAATATTAAAAGATTTTAAAATTCCAAAAACTTTAATAAAAAAGTTTTACGATATAAATTTTTAACAATGAAAAATGTAAATAAAATAAAAATAAATTCAGATGCAACTATTAAACAGGCTCTGAAAATTATATCTGATGGAGCTATCCATATTGCAGTTGTTGTAGATAAAAAAGAAAAATTTTTAGGTACTCTTTCCGATGGAGACATTAGAAGAGGTTTTTTAAAAGGCTTAGATGTAAATAGCCCAATAAAGTCAATAATATCTAAGAAACCTATTTTTGTTAAAAAAAATGAATCAAAAGAAAATATATTAAAAATAGCACTTTCTAAAAAGATTTATCAGATTCCCGAGGTTGATAGTGATAGAAAAATATTAGGCATTCACGTGCTAGATGACCTTATAAAATTTAAAAATAAGTCAAACAAAGTAGTAATAATGGCTGGTGGGAAAGGGATGCGCCTGAGACCTCTTACGAAAAATATTCCAAAACCAATGCTAAAAGTTGGCAATAAGCCTTTGCTTCATACGCTTGTCGAGAAATTTAAAGATAGTGGTTATATGAATTTTGTAATGTGTGTAAATTACAAGTCAAATATAATCAAAGACTACTTTGGTAATGGAACAAAATTTGGAGTAAAAATAGAATATATTCATGAAAAGACTAAAATGGGCACAGCTGGAGCCCTAAGTCTTTTCAAAAAAAAACCAAAAGAACCTTTCTTTGTTATTAATGGAGATTTGTTGACAAATCTTAATTTTGAAAAAATGCTCGATTTTCATAATGAGCACAACTCTAAAGCTACCATGTGTGTTAGAGAATATAATATTGACTCACCATATGGAGAGGTAAAATTAAAAAATGAAAATATTAAATCAATCGAAGAAAAACCAAAACATAAGTTCTATGTTAATGCTGGTGTTTACGTATTAGATCCTAAATGTATAGATCTAATTCCTAAAAAATATTTTGATATGCCGTCACTTTTTAAAAAAATGATTGAAAATAAAAATAAGACTATTTCCTTTCCTCTTGGAGAATATTGGTTGGATATTGGCAAGATTAATGAATATAAAAAAGCAAATCTTGAATTTGACTTTTTCTTTTCTTAATGAGGTTTGAATAAAATTAACTAGTTAAAAAAATGAAATTAATTGCAGAAACAGCATGGCATCATGAAGGTAACTTTTCTTTTATGAAAAATTTAGTGAAAGAAATAATTACGAAAGCTAATGCAGATATAATAAAAATGCATGTTACTCTAGATTTTGAAGAATATATGGATCCAAAGCACAAATTGTATGAAAAATTGAAACCTATGTTATTTAATAAGGATCAATGGCTTGAACTTATCTCTATGGTTAAAGACAGTGATAAAGATTTAATGCTTATACCAAATGACTCTGCAGCTATTGAGTTTGTATCCTATTACAAGCCCGAATTGATTGAATTACATTCCGTATGGTTAAATGTTCCAAATCTTCAGAATAAAATATTAGAATATTTTGACCCAAAAACAAAAATAGTAATTGGTGTGGGAGGCTGTACTTTGAAAGAGGTTGAAATGGCTATTGAGATTTTCAAAAAATGGGACACAATTATAATGTTTGGTTTCCAAAATTATCCGACTAAGTATGAGGATGTCAATATATCGAAGATTAGAAATATCCAGTCAATGTACCCAAATAATTCATATGGTTATGCTGACCATACTGGTTGGGATGAGCTCAACAATGAATTAATAACTTTGATGGTTGCTGCAAATAATATGAGTTTCATAGAAAAACATGTTACTAACTTATTGGGTCAAAAACGTATTGATTATAGTGCTGCGATATCCATAGAAATGTTTAATTCATTGTCTAAAAAATTAAAAATACTAAAAAAGATTAATGGAAATGGTTTAATCGATCTCAATGAGGGAGAAAAGTCTTATTCTTTATATGGCCCAATGAAAATGGCTCCTTTATCAAATTATGATTTAAAAGAGGGTCATGTTTTTTCGATCAAAGATATTTCTTTTAAGAGAACTGATAAAATAACAGATTTATCACAAGTCGAAGTAATTAACTTGGTTGGAAGACCACTATCAAAAAAAATCTTAAAAAATGAAATTCTTAATTCTTCCCATTTTGTGGATACAAAATGAAAATTGGGTATTTATTAATTGGAAGATTAAAATCTAAAAGACTTCCAAATAAATTACTTCTTGAAATTAAAGGAAAACCAATAATCTCTCACCTATTAGATAGGTTAAAATTAGCTAAGAAAATAAATGAAATAATTATTTGTACATCAACAAATGTTCAAGATAAACCATTGGAAAAAGTTGCTAAAGATAATGAAGTAAAGTGTTTTCGTGGTGATCCAAATGATGTTTTACTTCGGATGTATAATGCGGCTATTAAGTATAAATTAGATTATATTTTATCAATAACTGCAGACAGTCCATTTGTTGATCCTAATTACGCTGATGCAATTGTTAATACTTATCAAAAAACTGATGCTGATTTAATAAGACAATTCGATTTACCGCATGGTGTATTTTCATATGGAGTCAAGATATCAGCACTAAAAAAAGTTATTGATATAAAAAACTCATCTGATACTGAGGTATGGGGGCGTTATTTTACAGATACAGGATTATTCAATGTTGTAGACTTTAAAGTCAAGAATAATTTTCATAAAAGACCAGGTATGAGAATGACTCTTGATTATCCAGAGGATTGGGAATTTTTTAAAGCTATTTTTGACAAACTCTATAAAGACAATGAGATATTTTCTCTTGATGAAATATTGAATTTTTTGGACTCTAATCCAGATATTTTAAATATTAATAAATTCTGTGAGGATCGGTTTTTAAAAAAATTTAGAAAACACTCAGATATAAAACTAAAGAAAAAACATAAAATAAAAAAAGCATTAATTGTTGGTTGTGGATCTATAGGCCAAAGACATGTAAGAAATTTAAAAAAATTAGGAATTAAATCTATAATTGCTTTACGGACTAGAAAAGGATTCCACCAGAACTTGCCTAGTGATTTAGATCTGATTGAACTCAAAAATTGGACTAACGTTTATAAAGAAAAACCTGATATAGCAATTATTTCAAATCCCTCTAGTTTTCATTTGGAGACAGCCAAGAAGTTAGTGCCATATGTTAAAGGGATTTTAATAGAAAAACCTCTTTCTAATTCTCTGAATGGTGTTGATGAGTTGATTAAATTAGTAAAAAAAAAAAATATAGTTTTATTTATGGGTCATAACTTAATGTTTCATCCAATTATTTTAAATATTAAAAAATTTATTAACACAAATGATCTTGGAAAGATCATTAATATACAGTGCCAAGTAGGTCATTGGTTGCCAGATTGGCATCCTTACGAGGATTATAAAATGGCATACTCAGCAAAAAAAGAGCTTGGCGGTGGTGTCACTTTAACCCTTATACATGAAATACATCTGGCAATTGAACTTGCAGGTAAGGCAGATGAGATATGTGGAATGAAATCATCTTCGACATTACTTGATGTTGATAAAAATATTGATGTTATTTCTAATATAATGATCAAACATAACTCTGGTTGTGTTAGTCAAATACATATGGATTTTATCCAAAAACCCTCTCATAGAAGTGGAATAATTACATTTGAACAAGGTTGGATATCGTATGATTTTAATGAAAAAAAAGTTGTAGCACAAACACCTAATAATAAACTTCCTTTTGTTATATGGTCTGATAAAAAATATGATACTAACGAAATGTATATCAAGGAGCTTAAGCATTTTATTGACTATGTTGAAGAGGGAAGAGTTAAACACTCTTATGACATTGAAGGTGGTGTTGAAAGTTTAAGAATTGTTGATGCTTATCTTCTTTCTAACAAACAAAAAAAGATTATTAAAAATAAAATTAATTACCGTTTTGAATTTTAATATTTAAATGATGTTTAACCTAAAAAACAAAGTTATTTTAGTAGTAGGTGGGAGGGGATACTTAGGAAGAGATTTTTGCCACTATTTAAACAAACAAAAAGGAATAGTTATTTCAGCAGATTTAAAAGAAAGTTCAAAAGCAGCTTCTAAATCTAAAAATAAAAAAGATCAGTCAAACATTACACAATTAAATATTGACGTTACAAACAAGAAATCAGTTTCTCAAACAGTAGATAAGGTTATAAAAAAATATGGAAAAATTGATGTACTTGTCTTTAGTGTAACCACAAAACCAAGTGATTTTTATTTACCCTATACTGAATGTTCACTTAAGGGCTGGCAAAGTGTGATTAGCGCTGAGCTAGATGGAGCTTTTTTAGTAACACAAAAAGTTGGTAAATATATGGAGCAAAAAGCAAAAGGAAGTATAATACTATTGTCTTCTATGTATGGTGTTGTGGGAAATGATCAGCGTATTTATAAAGACTCAAATCTTGATAACCTTTATGGTAATAAAAAAATTACAAAAAATAAAAAACAAATATATTCGCATTCAGCTTATCCTACTGTAAAAGGGGGAATTATATCTTTAACTAGATATCTTGCTGCCTATTGGGGGAGAAAAAATATAAGAGTTAATTGCATATCACCTGGAGGTATAACTCACGAGGGAGAAAATAATGATTTTGTCGCAAAATATTCGCAAAAAGTTCCATTGGGAAGGAAATGTGAGTTAGATGAAATTTCTCCAGCTATAGTATATTTAGCATCTGATGAGTCTAGCTATTTAACTGGTCAGAATATCATAATTGACGGTGGATGGACGGCATGGTGATTAGAAAAATATAATTTTTATTTAAATCAATAATAATAAAAACAAGATGAATAATAAAATATTTTTATCAAGAAAAAATTTAGATATTGCTAATAATATTATTTTAATTGATGGTTTTTCTGGAACAGGTAAATCTCTAATAGGTTCAATTCTTAGCCATCTTCCTAGAGCTGAACAATGGCAAATAGATTACTTTTATGAACAAATATCTGTTCTCAGTTATTTACATAAGCTTCCTATACAGTCTGCAAAGGCATTATGTGAAGTAAAGTCAAATGAAACCATATATAATTTATTTATTGGTAGAAATGTCAATTTCAGAAGTACAGATATTTCTTCACCCTTAAGTAATGGATTAAAAAAAAAATATATTGAAAGATTAAAAAAAAAAGAAAAGACCCCTGCTTTAAATGAGATTATAAAATCAGATCCTTTGCTAATTTTAAATATTCATTATCTTTTTGGATACTCAAAAATTTTATTAGATATTTTCGAAAAAAATTTAAAATTATACATATTAATGATGAGAGATCCTTTTTATTTAATAGATTATTGGTATTCCAGAGATTTATCATCAAATAGAGGTAAAGATAAATTAGACTTCGGATTATGTATTGAAATAAACAAAAAATTGCTACCTTGGTATACAAAAGAGTATGCCAAAGATTTTATAAATGCAAATAATTTTGAAAAATCAATATTAACTATTTATCAATTATATAAAAGAGTCATAAAAATGTTCTTAAAGCTTAAAATTAAAGACAAAAAAAAAATGCAAATAATTTTTTTTCATGATTATTTAAATTACCCTGAAGATCACATGGAAATTATTTGTAAAAAAATAAATCTCAGACAAGATAAAAAATTCAACAGTTTTTTAAAAAAGACTATCAATGAAAGTAAAAAAAAGCATAAGAGTGAAGTATCTATTGATATTAAATCTTTTCAAAAAAAATATAGAGAAAAAATATCTCCTAAATATTTAAAGTTATTATCTGAACTTAATAACATTTACAGCAAATTTTATTTAGATAATAAAATAGACAAGATTTCATAACTCAATTAAACGATTTAAACCAAACAAAATAATTCTTATTTGAATTTGATATTTTTAATTTAATTATCTAAATGTAAATTTTTCAATGCTAACTCAACTTTTTTAACATCACTTGGTTTATCAACTGCAATACTACCCTCTCTTGTTTGAACAAGTCGAATAGTTTTTTCTAGTTCAAGGAAGCGAAGAATTTCAATATCTTCAGACTTTTCAAGCTTACTTTTTTCTCCATAATCATAAAACATTTCTAATTCCTTTTGATTAAATGCGTAAATACATACTTGTTTGTAATAAGTATCAGGTTTATTCAATTTTTCTTTAAATCCTGGTATGTCTTTACGTGAAATATAAATTAAACGTTTGTCTTTTGTGAATATTACTTTTGGAATATTTAAGTTAGTTGGATTTTGGTCATATTCAATTTCTGTATAAGCATTAATCACATCGCTAGGATATTTTTTTTTTGCATCAATAATTTTTTTTATATCATTTGAATTTATAAGGGGTTCATCACCCTGCACATTCACATAAATATCAGCCTCTATTTTTTTGGCTACTTCAGCTACTCTGTCTGTGCCTGTGAGACATTCATCAGAGGTTAATATAGCTTTAAAACCCACTTCTCTAACTTTACTAAATATTTCATTATTTTCAGTTGCTATGTAAACATTTTCATTACCTACAGCTTTAGCGCTTAGTTCAGCAACCCACTCAATCATTGTTTTTCCTAATAGTTTAATTAATGGTTTTCCTGGGAGTCTGGTTGATTTATAACGAGCTGGTATAACTACAATGGTTTTCAAAATTTAGGTCCAAATATTGATTGAATTGGAATCTCATAGATCGTTGGTGTAATAGACAAAATTGGAAGCCCACTCTTGTGATCTTGGTACACTCTCAAAAGATGATCCATTTCTTTACGACGAGGGTCTTCCGCATCATACCCATCAAATCCAGCAAAAATTATTTGATTTGCTTGTCCACAATTAGCTATTGCAAGTGAATATGCTACAACCAAAGAATTTGGAAGTTCACAATAATTTTTATGAAACTTAAAATCTTTTTTTATTGTAATACCAAAATCAAATACTTCTTTATTTGCTAAATCTTTTTTTACTGCCTCAGGTAACATTGAAAATGGTGTAATTAAAGGTTGAGGAAGTTTAATATGATCTTTGCTGTCAGCTAGTAAACGTACTGGATGACAGGCAACTCGAGCATCTATTAGGTTTTGTTTAATATTAGATTGGGTATTAAGAGCAATTACATAGGGTTGGGTTTGCTCTACAAATGTTTCAATTTCAGATTGATATTTTTTAACACCAGGACCGGAGCCAAGAATTAAAACTGTTTTATTTTTAAGCAATGTAATAGGTTCCCACTTACCTACCGGCTTATTGGAATAAAAATGCCTAGCTGTTTCTAAAATATCAATACTAAATTTTTTACCATTTTTAATTTTTAAAAAATCTATAACTGCTAAAATATCTTCCTCGTTATACCGCTTATCTTGAAGCATGTATTGTATGTAACTTGGGTGGATGCCGTAGAGTCCAGCTAAGTAATAAAATGGGTTAGTTCCCCAACCATATTCCTGTTTCATCAATTTAAAATATTTATCTATAAGTTTCAGTAATTTAATAGAGTTACCTTTATTTTTTTTGTGATTATTTAAAGCTAAAAACATATATTCAGTTTGTGCATTACCCGAACCACGTCCCATACCTGTAACAGTGCTATCTACCCATGTTACTCCATGCTCAACAGCTTGAACGCTATTAGTTACGGCTTGACCAATATTATCATGAGCATGAATACCTAAATCTTTTTTCCAGCCAAGCTGGAAAGCCTTTGAAATATTTTTTAGTTGATTAAAATTTAAACTACCCATAGAGTCGGCAAAATACAACACATCAATTGGATAATCATTAGCTGCTTTTGCAAGTTTAGAAATTTCATCTAAAGAGTGATCTGATACCTGCATTAGGTTAAAGCCAACTAAATAACCTTGTTTTTTTAACCACTTGGAAGCTGGTAAGCAGTTCATGAATTCATTAACATGACAAGCAATACGCACCAAAGTTACAGGAGAATTATTTTTAGAATCAAACAATTTTTTCAGATTAGCATTTTGATTTTGGATGTCTGAAATTTCAGAACCATTAATCATTACTCCAATTTTATCAGTAAGTCCAATTGGTATATTGATGCTATTTAAAAAACTATCAGTACTATAAGCCACACCTCCCTTAAAAGTTTCATTTTTCAATGATCGAAAACCAATCTCTACAAAATCTATTTGCAATGAGTCCATAGCATCTAAATAATCTTGGATTAGATTAAAATTAAAATCCCAATTATTGTAGTAACCTCCATCACGTAAAGTACAATCTAGCAATTTCACTTCCATATTATAATTAGTTATAAATACTTTTTAAAATTGTTCAATTGGTCTATCAATATATTTAAAATATTATAGTGTAATTGTATTCTATTAAGATATCTTATAATAAATTTTATCAGGTTTATAATTTATGAATAAGATTAATTTTACCTTTTAAAGATTCTGAAATTATTTAAGATTAATTCACATAATGATTTATTTGTTTTTTGCTTCTGGGCCTCTTCATTTCATAAATATTTTTGAATTTATGAAAAAAAATAAAATTAAAAAATATAAAATATTCATGCTCAAGACTAAAATTCATAGAGTAAACTCAGAAATGTTTAATACAATTAAATTTCTTGATTTACAAAATATTGAAATTATCAGTTGGAATTCCCTTAAAATTATCAGTTTTATTCAATATGTATTTTTTATCAAAAAAATAAGGTCTCAATACTGTGATATAAAAATTACATTTGTAATTTCAGATTTTAAATATCTCTTTTTTCATTTTTTAAGAGTTTTTTTTTATAGATCGAATTTTATATTAATAGATGAGGGTTCTGGAACAATAATTGCTTATAAAAAATATATATCTCGTGGAATTTATTTTCCTATTGATCAATACAAGAGTGTTTTTTTTAATATTTATAAAAACTTACTAACAAAAAATTTTAGAATTTTAATTTACTCAAAGTTTAAGATTTTCTCGCTTTATAAAGACTATATTAAAGATGATGATATACTGGTAAATAAATTCGAAAATTTAAAAAGAAAAATTAAAAGAGTTATAAAAAAAGATAATTCTATAGTTCTATTTATTGGAACAAAACTCTCTGAAAGAGGAATAATTTCCCTAGAAGAGGAATTAAAAATACTCAAAAAAATTAATTCATATTGGAGTTTTCGTGGTAAAAAATTAATTTATATTTCTAAAAGAACAACTTCTGATAAAAAACTAAATTTAATAAAAAAAAAGCTATCAATTGACTACGTAAAATTTAGCCTGCCTTTAGAGCTCGCAATTAGTGAGGAGTTTAATAAGCTCCCATTTGCAATTTGCTCACATGGAAGTGCTTTAGATATTACACTAAAACAAATATATAATATAAAATCATATTTGTATTTTCCAAAAGGTTATGAAAAATTATTTCATTTAGATTATTCAAATAATTATATAATTGTTTCTAAGAGTGAAATCATTAGTATTTAACGATATATTATAAAAATAATTTGAATATTTGTTTATGAATACCCGTACCGTAAAAAAATCAATTTAAAGTTATAGAAGAAGAATAAATAATATGCCTCTTAAATCATCATTAAAAAATCTTATCCCTCCAGCTATCTGGAACTATTTAAGATATTTAAAATTTAGAATTTTTAAATTTTCAAATTTTGCACCAAATAATATTGACCAAAAGCTCTCAAAGTATTTAAATTACGAATATGGATATTTTGTTGAACTAGGTGCAAATGACGGGTTCACTGAGTCAAATACACTTTTTTTAGAAATTAAAAAACACTGGAGGGGGGTTTTAGTTGAACCCTTACCTGATCAATTTTTAAATTGTTGTTATTATAGATCAAAGCCAGGTAACCATCTATTTTGTAATGCGGCAGTTAATAATAACTTCAAAGATAAATATGTAAAAATGATGCATGCAAATTTAATGTCCATTGCTGATAACTTATCTTCAGATTTAGATGATAAAATGGAACATATAGAAAGAGGAAGAGCACACTTACCAAATAATAATTATATGTTTAGTTTTGGTGCAGAAGCTAAGACACTAACAAAAATCTTAGATGAAGCTTATGCACCAAAAGAAATAGATTTTCTATCTCTTGATGTTGAGGGAGCTGAACTAGCAGTATTATCAGGGATAAATTTTAAAAAATATAAATTTAAATATATGCTTATAGAATGTAGAAATAAGGGTAATATAAAAAAATTTCTATCTAAGTTTGGCTATAAATTAATTGATAATTTAAGTCATCATGATTACCTTTTTAAATTTAACAAAACAAATGTTAGATAGTTTAAGGATATAAAATATAATAATTTTGTATGGTCAAAAATAAAATTTATAACTATTTTAAATATCTCAATAACTAATAAAAAATTACAAATTAAATATATTGTTTGAGTTACATAAATATAAATCAGTTATTTTTGATTGCGATGGTGTAGTACTTCAATCAAATAAAATCAAGACAAAAGCTTTTGCAGATACCCTTAAATTTGAAAATAAAAATTTAGTTGATATCTTTATATCTTATCATTTACAAAACGGAGGTGTTTCTCGATATGAGAAATTTAAGTATTTTTATAAAAATATTAAAAAAGACAGTAATTATGTTTATAAAACTAATATTGCAGTGAAAAAATACGCATCAAAGGTTTTTAACCATTTAGTTTCAATAGACTATGTACCTGGATTTCTTGATGTTCTAAATTATTTTAACAAAAAAAAGATACCTTGTTATATTGTTTCAGGAGGTGATCAACAAGAACTTCATAAAGTATTTAAAATGAGAAGAATTTTTACAAAGTTTGAAAAAATATTAGGAAGTCCTTTATCAAAGTTCAAAAATGCTGAGTACTTATTTGAACTAAATTTAATTGATAAACCCTCCTTGTTGTTTGGGGACTCATTAATTGATTTAAAAATAGCAAATAAATATGAAATTGACTTTTGCTTTATAAAACAATTTTCTGAGTGGAAATTTGGAATATCAGTTTCAAAAAAATTATCTCATAAGTATATATATAACTTTAAGGATCCTGTAGTATCCTTTAAATGATAAAGATTTTAGAAATATATTATTAAAAAAATGTATTTATTAAGTATTTGTATACCTACTTTTAATCGTAAAAATGAATTAAAAAATATGTTGGACTCTATCAAATCTAACAATGATATTGAGGTTGTTATTTGTGATGATGGTTCAACTGATAATACAAATGAATTAGTAAAAAATTATTACACTAAGCTTAATATAAACTACATTTTTCAAAAAAACTCTGGTGTTTCAGCGGCAATGCTAACAGCCTACAATAACTCCTCTGGTAAATATGTTATAAAAATGGACTCAGATGATCTTTTTACAGATGATGGGCTAAATTTTATTTTGGACTCATTAAAAAAATACACAAACCAAGTTGCATTTCTTTATGGTGTAAAAACAGTTAAAAAAAAAATTTACTCAGAAAATTTACCGCCAAATGGTATTATCAATTTTATATCTGTTTATGCTGACCATAAAGTCAAAGGTGATTTAAAACAAGTTGTAAGGACAGAAATAGTTTTGAAATATATGTATGATGTTCCAATTAAAGTGAAACGTATACCCCCTGGATTATTATGGTTTAAGATTGCAGAGGATTATAATTGTCTAAGTTTTAACAAAGCAGTAGCAATCAAAAATTATTTAGATGAAGGAATTACTTCAAAAATATTATATTTGAATGCATCATATCCAGATGCGTTAGTTGAATTAAATCAACGTTTAGTTGATAGCAAAGCTTATAAATCTATTATATACCGTTGGCGTTCACGATTACTTTGGTCACGATATAGTTTTCATAATAACACAATACATTTAAAGACTTGGTGGAATTGGTTTGTCTTGATTCCTGGCTTGTGTATTTTTATTATTGATAGAATTAAATTAAATAAATTTAAAAGATAAGAATAAAAAACCTAAAATCTATTAATTAATATAAAAAATATTTTTAAAAAATTTAAAGTTAAGTATATCTTATCTTTTCTATTGATAATTTGCTTTTTAAAAATTAATAGATAAAGTTAATTAATTATTAATTTAATTATTCATATAATGATATTTAATTTTGAAAATAATTTAGAGCATATATGCTATTTATAATTTCTAAATCTATTGACAATTCTTTTTTATTAAAGTGGAATTGATACCTAGATGAAAGTTTTGCATATTATTACATCTCTTGGTTCAGGAGGAACAGAAGGAATGCTTTATAGATTAATTCAAGCTTCAAGTAAATCAGTAGAACATAGTGTTATCTGTTTAAAAAAAGGAGGTAAATATGAGTCATTATTTAAAAAAGATGGTCTAGACTTAATTGTAATAGATTTGAAATTTTCTTCTTTAATAAAAGGAATAATACAAATTTACAAATTTTCTCTAAGTAAAAGAAAACAAGGATATCAGATTATTACATCTTGGCTTTACCATGCTGATTTTGTAGCATGGTTTGTTAAATTAATCTGTAGATATAAGTTTTTGGCATGGAACATAAGAAGTTCTAAGCTTCAACGTCGAAGACTATCATTTAAGAATTGGTTAAATTTTAAAATTTTAGCTATGTTAAGTCATTTTGGTGTTAATAAAATTATTTCATGTTCAAAAGCAACTTTAGAAATTCATAAAAAAATTGGATATAGAGATGATATTTTTACCTTCATTCCAAATGGCTACTTTATTGATCAAAATAAATATTTTAACAAAGAATTTAAAAACTATGACGGTATTTACAGAATTTGTATGGTAGCGCGTTGGCATCCTCAAAAAGATTTTGAAAATTTATTTAAAGCTCTTAGTTTATTAAAAAGTAATATTTCTTTTCATCTAAAAATTGCAGGATCTGAAACAGGGCCAGATAATCAGGAGATCGTGAACTTACTAAAAAAATATAAAATTGAGAAATTTTGTACGCTTATGGGCGAAGTTGATGACGTACAAACTGTATATCAGAAATCTCATGTTAATGTTTTATCTAGCGCTTTTGGGGAAACATTCCCTAATGTTCTCTCTGAGTCAATGTTAAATTTCACCCCATGTGTTAGCACTGATGTAGGAGATGCCAATAATATATTAGCAGATGTTGGTTTTATTGTCCCAGTAGGAAACTCAAAAGCTCTAGCCGATGCCTTAAAAGAAAATCATAGTATCTTAAAGGACCAGAATGATTTATATTTAGAAAGTTGCGTTAAGGGATTTGAAAAAGTTCGAATTAATTATAATATTTATGATGTAGCACGTGTCTACTATGATGTTTGGAAAAGTTTAGTCTAGCTTTAAAATATATATCGAAAAATTTTGTCAGATAACACTGTGGTTTTCATAAGTATCTATTATGGTTTTGTAAGACTCCAAAAAAATTTTCAATAATTTTATTACATTTCAGAGCTTGAATATTATTTCCTTTTAGATCAATATCATTTTTAAATACTTTATCAAAAACTATTGGAATATAATTAATTTTATCAATTAGATTTACTTTGTTGATAATATGTCTACTTTTTTTTTTGTATCATACTCAAAGTTGTAGTATTTATTTTTAGATTTGATCTGAAAATTCAATTTACCAAATGACTCTTTTATATTCATGAATTGATAATTATTATCATCTAAGCTTGGAAGAATTAAATATAGATCATGATAAAAAAGATCATAGATAATATTTTCAGTACTTTTGAAAGATATCTTTGATCTTTTTATAGTATTTTTTAATGAGAATTTAAAATCTAATTTTTTAAAATTATAAATATGATTTACAAATAATTTACAGCCATTCTTATTAGCTAGATTTATTAATTTCTTAGATTGTATATAGCTCAACGTAAGAGGTTTTTCACAAAAAATATTTATTTTTTTTTTTTATAAGAAAATTAGATATTTTAAAATGGGAAAGGTTATTTGTTGCGATCACTGCCCAGTCTATGTTTGAATAATCAAAGTCATCGATATCACTCTTGGAGTCAAAAACCTTAATAACTTTATAACTATTTAGTAAGTTATTTTTTAAAATCTTTCCCCATTTTCCATTACCAAATAAAAGAATATTCATTAGATAATTTTAGCAATATTCTTAGCAGTTTCTACGCAGTTAATCCACTTACCTGAGTGAACAGAAATAATCTTTCCATTTAAATCAATTGAAGTTATTCGTTCATCATTTCTATTTTTTTTTGTACATCTGACTACATAGAAAGATTTATAATATTCGCTATTATCGAAATGATTAAAGTATTTAATAAAATCTTTTTTAAATTCTCCAAATAGGCTTTCATTTTTTATATCAATTAAATAATTATTTAATTTATTTTTTTCAGATCTTGATAATTTAAAAATATCTTTAGTATTAGAAGATTTTATAACTGATTTTTTAACATGACCACATACGTGAAGATCCATTTCATTGCTATAAGGGTCTATGGACATAAAATTTCCATCTAATACAACACAACTAAATTTTTTGTAAACTCTCGGCGTTTTAATAATTATTTTTTCAACTAATTGATAATAGTATTGTTCTCTTTCAACATTAATTTTTTTTTTTAGAAAATTATTATTATCGTAGGTAGATAATATTATTAAGTCATATTTTAGTTTAAATTTTTTATTAATATCAACATTGAAACCAAAATATGTATTAATACCTAATGAACTTATTTTTTTTTTTAGTATTAATCTTGCTTTATGAATATTAATAATCTTCTCATTTGCTTTTATTATTCCCTGAGACATTTCTTTATTTATTAATTTGTGATTTTTAATAATTTTATATTCTAAATTCACTTTATTTAGATATTCTAGATATTGATCAAATGACACTTTACTTCTGTTTTTAGAAATAGAGTAAAAATTATTACTCTTTAAAAAACAATTTTTAAAATTTTTATTAAAACTTTCGTTACTTGATTTGCACTCCAAAAATGTATTCTGCGATCTTGGGTAATGATAACCTTTGTGTAATCTAAATTGGTTCTTGCCACTAGTACCTCTGAGAAGATCATCTTTTTTTTCAAAAAGATCAATTTTAAAATTACTAAATTTTTCTTTTAACTCTATAGCAATACTTGAACCATAGAATCCTCCACCAATTACTGCTATTTTCAAAGGTTTCATATTAATAAAAATTAAATTACTAGTTAAAAACTTTTATTCAAACATATTAAACTTATCAAGTGACTTAATTTACGTAATTTTTATAAATAATTTTCTTTTTTAGTTATCTAATAGCTTTAATTCATAAGTAACTATCTTAAAAGGATCATTTTAGACTTTTTTTACAATATAATTGTATTTTATATAGATTATTGTTAATTAGATTAAAAAACAATTAATGATGAAGATACTTATTACTGGCACAGCTGGATTTATTGGTTTCCATTTAGCAAATCTATTATTAAAAGAGGGTTTTCAAGTCTCTGGTTACGATGGATTGACTTCTTATTATGATGTAAATTTAAAGAAAAAAAGAAATGATATTCTTTTTCAAAATTCAAAATACTCCTTTACTCATGGAATGCTTCAAGATTTCAATAAAATTGACAAATTATTCAATGACTTTCAACCTGAGATTGTTATCCATCTTGCAGCACAAGCAGGTGTAAGATTTAGTATAGAGGACCCGAGAAGTTACATTGACTCAAACATTGTGGGAACGTTTAATGTTATGGAAATGGCAAAAAAATATAATGTAAAACATCTACTAATAGCATCCACATCTTCAGTGTATGGTGCTAATACTGATATGCCTTTTAGAGAAAATTCAAAGTCTGATACACAGCTTACAATGTATGCAGCAACAAAGAAGGCTAGCGAAAGCATGGCCCATTCTTATGCTCATTTATGGAAGATACCTACTACAATTTTTCGTTTTTTTACAGTTTATGGACCATGGGGACGGCCCGATATGGCACTATTTAAGTTTGTTGCAGCAATTTTAGAAGAAAGACCAATAGATATATATAATCAAGGTGAAATGTATCGAGACTTCACGTACGTTGAAGATTTAGTTTTGGCAATTAAAAGACTAATAGATGTCCCTCCAGTTTTTATAGAAAAAGATAAAATTAAATCAAGTGATAGTCTCTCACCTGTTGCACCATTTCGCATTGTAAATATCGGAAATTCAAAAAAAATTAAACTATTAGATTTCATTGAAGTAATAGAAAAAATACTCAAAAAAAAGGCAATTAGAAATTATATGCCAATTCAAAAAGGAGATGTCTTAGAGACATGGGCAAATACTTCACTATTGGAGGAATTAATTGGCATTCGTTCTAAAACTGATTTCCAAGATGGTATATTATTCTTTATTAAATGGTATCGAGAATATTATAAGATTTAATTTAAAAGTTGATTTTATAAGGTCTATTGGTTTTAAGCAATTAGCTTATCACGTCTTTTAAAAGCTCTGCGCGTTAACAAAAAGAATGCACCAAGCATAGAACCCAAAATTGCAAATCCAGATAGTAAAACATATTTTGATGTAACATTTTGATTTACTTTTTCTGGTTTTGTTGGAGGTTGAAGATTAATTATTTTCTGTCCTCCCTCTATCTGAGCAAGGTATTGTTCTATTAATATCAATCTATGAATGTAACTCCTTGATGCAACCCCAGGGAAATTATTATTAAATTCTCTATTTTTGATTTCAATTTTATTATATTCATCTTTAAAAGATAAAAGATATCTAGATGACAATACGCCATTGACATGAACAATATAACTATATATCTCATCTAACAAAATCAATTGATTTGTTTTTAAAATAATAGAGCTAAAATAATTTGTATCCTGAAATAATATCAAAAGTTCTTCCTCTCTCTTTGAGACAGTTATTTCATCGATAGTTTTAGTATTGCTAATATCTTCATAATTAATACTAGAATTCATTACATTATTTTTCCAATCGCTAAATATTTCTTTCGAATATAATAATTTTTTAAAATCTGACTTCACCTTTGAGTCGTTATATCGATAGGAAGAGTCATTAAATTTATAAATAGCTATAGGGTTAATTTCGTACTTTATTATTGAATTAAAAATTTGATCTTTGGAACTTACGTAATCTCTAACAAAAATATAAGCACTTCCACTCAAAAGAGCAAAAACAATAAAAGAAATAATTACAAGTTTACCATTCCATAATATTAAAAATAATTCAATCAAGTCGATATCTTCATTATTTTGATTCATTGCAATTAAATTTAAGGTTAAGTTTACTAAATATACATAAAAAAATAAAAATAAGTATAAAAAATTAAATACCCAATACCTAAATACATATAGAGCATTATGAGCACAATTTTCAAAGATTTTTGCTGATAAAGACTAATCATACTTTGTCTTAGTAGTTTGCGTTTGACAGGTAATAGCTAATGCTATTAACATTGTTTTTTTTAAGTTGCTATATGATATTTTATTTCAAAAATAAATTAGAAAATAATTTAAACTCTAATTATTCAAATTTTATTAATCTATTTTTACATTTAATATATTTGTTCAAAAGGAAATAATTTTAAATGAAAATTTGGTACTTACTTTCACCTCAAGAGCGAAAGAGAGCAATTTTATTATTTTTAATGATTATTGTTATGGCATTCTTAGATACACTTGGTGTTGCCTCTATATTACCTTTCATGTCAATGCTTACTAATCCAGAAATAATTGACACAAATATTTTTTTAAATAATATTTTTCAAACCTCAATTTCTTTCGGAATTCAAAATAGAGAACAATTTCTTTTTTTATTAGGTGTATTAGTATTAGTACTTTTAGTTGTTTCTCTTTCTTTTAAAGCTCTCACAACTTATGCACAACTTCGATTTGTTAAAATGCGTGAATATACTATTGGTAAGCGTTTAGTTGAGGGATACTTGCATCAACCATATAGTTGGTTTTTAGATCGTAATAGTGCTGATCTTGGGAAAAATATCTTATCAGAGGTAAGTCAAGTAATTGTAAATGGAATGATGCCACTTGTTGGATTGATAGCTAATATACTTATTTCATCATCATTAATAATATTGTTAATTTGGGTTAACCCAAAACTATCTCTTATAGTTGGTTTTTCATTAATTAGCGCCTACGGAATTATTTTTTATTCAATAAGATACTATCTAAAAGGAATTGGAAAAAAACGCCTTTTAAATAATGAGTTACGTTTTTCAGCATTAAGCGAAGCTTTTGGAGCTGCAAAGCCGGTTAAAGTAGGAGGATTAGAAAAAACTTTTATAGATCGTTTTTCTAAGTCTGCTAAAATTTTTGCTAGCACACAAGCCTCTTTTCAAGTTATCTCTCTACTACCTCGTTATATGTTAGAGGCTATAGCTTTTGGAGGTATTTTGTTAATTATACTATATTTAATGCTAGAAGTAGGAAGTTTTAATGGTGCTTTGCCCATTTTAAGTTTATATGTTTTTGCAGGTTACCGTTTGATGCCTTCATTGCAATCAGTATACGGTAATGCCACTCAACTAACTTTCATTAAACCAGCACTTGATAAAATATACCAAGATCTTAAAAGCCTTGAGCCATTAGCTGATAAACAGGTAGATGGAGTTATAAAATTTGATAGAGAGATTTTATTAAAAAATATTTTTTATAATTATCCTAATTCAACTCGAAAAACACTTAAAAATATCAATATTTGTATTCCTGCAAAATCAACCGTTGGTCTAGTCGGAGCAACTGGAAGCGGGAAAACTACAACTGTAGATATTTTTCTAGGATTACTTGAACCTCAAAAAGGCACTTTGGAAGTTGATGGCCAAGTTATAAATAGACAAAACATAAGAGCTTGGCAGCGAGCTGTTGGCTATGTCCCCCAAGATATATATTTATCCGATGATACCGTATCAGCTAATATTGCTTTCGGTATTAACCCAAAAGATGTCGATCAACAAGCAATAGAAAAAGCATCTAAAATTGCAAATTTGCATAATTTTGTTATAGATGAATTGCCTTATAAATACCAAACTAAAATAGGTGAGCGAGGTGTAAGATTATCAGGTGGTCAAAAACAACGCATTGGAATTGCAAGAGCTTTATATAATAACCCTCAAGTCTTAATTTTAGATGAAGCTACAAGTGCTTTAGATAATGAAACCGAACAAGCCGTCATGGATGCTGTTAATAATTTAAGTAAAGATATAACTAAGATTATAATTGCTCATCGTTTAAACACAGTTAAAAATTGTGATATTGTCTTTAAATTTGAGAAAGGTGAAGTTGTTAATCAAGGGAAATTTGAAGAAATCATGTATCCTAAAGATGTAAATGAAATTAAAAATTAAAATATGAAAAACAAACAGAAAATTTCAAAATGATTAGAATTGCTATTTTGGGTTGTGGTAGAGTTGTTCAAAATAGATATGTAGAAGTTTTTCAAAAAGAATTATCAAATACTACTGTCGTAGCTGCTTGTGATATTATAAAGAGTAAAGCAGATCTTGTATCAAATTTACTAGAATGTAGAGCCTTTTATAATTACGAAGACTTATTAAGCATAAAAGATATAGATGCAGTTTTGATTGCTACAGAGTCAGGTAAACACTATGAACATGCTTTAGCAGCTCTTGAAGCTGGAAAGCATATTATAGTTGAGAAACCACCAGCTTTAATACCCCAAGAAGTCATGAAAATAAATGATATTGCTAACCAAAAAAACTTAATGTTTGCTGTTATTTTCCAAAATCGTTTTAATCCTGCATTAGTCAAACTTAAAGAATGTTATGATAAAAAAAGATTTGGAAAAATTATACTTGCTACTATTAGACTTCGTTGGTGTCGTTATCAAGATTACTATGAAGATGGCTGGCATGGTACATGGAAAATGGATGGGGGGGTAGTAAGTCAACAAGCTATTCATCATATAGATGCATTGCAATGGATTTGTGGAGATATAAAAGAAGTATGCTCTAATACGGGAAATATGTTAAATGACTTAGAGGCAGAAGACACTATAACAGCTTTAACTAAATTTAAATCAGGAGCTATGGGCATTATTGAAGCTACTACTGCAGCCAGACCTGAAGATTTTGAAGCATCTATGTCAATAGTTGGTGAAAATGGAACAGTAGAAATTGGAGGAATAGCATTAAATAAAATAAAAACTTGGAAGTTTTTAAATCCAATTGATGAAGATAACAGCATTCAAAAAAAATTTTCTTCAGAAGTACCATCAGGCTATGGTCTCTCACATGGCCCACTTCTCCAAGAAATTATAAATAGGCTAAAAGATGGAAATATAATCCCTCCAATATCTGGGAATGATACACTACCCACTATTTCACTTGTACATGCTTTATATTCAAGTGATGAAAATCGCTCGTGGGTTAATTTAGAAAATGAGCCCTTATCAAAAAGATTAGGTATTAAATAAATCATCATGGAAATTAATGAATTAATTGAAAATACAATCCTCGATATTTATAAAACAAAATATTATTCAGTAATTATAGGTTTATCGCCTTCAAGAGGAGCCAGATCACCAAAACTTTGGAATGCAGCTTTCAGTGGAATTGGTTTTCCAGGATACATGTATCCGGTAGATGTTTTGCCAAACAAACTTGGTAAGTTAATCAATTATTTGCGTTTAGATAAGAGATTTATAGGTGGTTCTGTTGCCGTGCCATATAAGACAAATGTACTTAAGTATCTTGATGAAATTGAGGAAAATACAAGGGCAATTGGAGCGGTAAATTGTTTTTATAAAGACAGTAACGGAAAACTTATAGGCACTAATACCGATGGCTTAGGTGCTCTTTGGAGCCTTAAAACAGCATACGGCGATTTAATTGATGCTAAGGTTTTGTTACTTGGTGCTGGTGGAGCGGCATCTGCAGTTTCTTCATATGTCGGAAAAGCTATTGGAAAAAATGGAAGACTTTTTATTTCCAATCGAAACAAACAAAAATCTGATGAATTGATTAAAAAATTATCAAATGTATGTAATGTGAGTCCAGTAAGTTGGCCAGTATCTTATGAAAAAACTAAGAATATAGATATAATTATAAATTGTACATCAATAGGATTTGACAATCCTATAAAGGATAAAAATGGATTTTATTCTTTAAAATTTTATTCCCCATTAGGATTTAAAAAAAATAGCATTAGAATATCTCAAATCGAAAACTTAAATCGAGAGTATGTTCATAAAGCTGCTAAAAATATTGCCGAAAATTTTTTTAAAACAAAACACTATTTAAGTCTTCATAAAAATCTTCTTATTTTTGATATTATTTACCAACCAAAACTAACATGTTTATTGTTTATGGGTAATTTAATTGGACACAATATATTATCAGGTAATGGTATGAATCTTGAGCAGGCTGTGATCGCTTTTGATAAAACTACATCTGCAACTGGATTAAGAAATTTAAACCAAAATGAAGTAAGAAAATATATGAAAGAAGTAATATAGTTATTAATCTTGTATGTAACTAGGTAATGATAAAATCTTGTAAATTCACAACTTAGATTAGATATGAATAAATTTAATTATGTATTTATTATTGAGTCAAATAATGATTTAGATATGTTAGCTCCTATCATTTGGAAATTTTCTATTGATAATAATTCAAATATTTTTATTATAAACACTTCCCCAGGTTATCTATTAAAAAACGATAAAAGGATTGAATTCTTAAGAGTAGTTTCAACTGTCAAATATATTGAGATTCCTAAAGATTTTAAAATTTTGGATGACATATCAAGTTATGTTTATTCAAAATTAAAAATCGGTTTTTTTCATAGGAAATATTTAATTTCCGTTTTAGGTTACTCTCAAAAAAAATTTGACAAAATACCTATTTCTAAAAATTTACCTACATCAGTATTTGTTTCATATTATTCAAACCACAATGCTGTGGAAAGTGCATTATTATGGGCAAAAAAGAATAATTTTATTACAGTTTTTAACAACCACGGTATTACTCCTTTTGTTGTGAAAAATAAAATTAATAAAAAAATTAAAGTTCCATCATTTGATGTATGCATTATGAATAAAAATAGTGAAAAAAATCTTCCTAATTTTGATAATAAAAATTTAAAAAAAATTTATGTTGCTCCTCGCTTTAGCAAAGAATGGTCCAATAAACTCAATGAAATTTACCCCAAAAAAAATTTTGATTTTGAAAATAAAAAATTTCGAGTCTCTTTTATGTTATCAAAATGGCTAGAAAAAGATGATAAAAAGTTGATTTTGTCTGCTATTAAAGCTTCATCTAAAATTAAAAGTATTGAAGTTACTGTAAAGCCTCACACTAGAGGCATGGTGATTAATGAGAGTTTACCCTCAAATGTCTTTATCCCAGATGAAGATCTTCATTCAAGAGAAATAATTCAAGACTCAGATGTAATCATTTTTACCAGATCAAGTATATTTCTTGATGCAGTCTTATTAGGAAAACCAGTTCTACACTTGTCTTATGCGACAAAAGTAGATTTAGCTTCAGATGCTTTAAATTCCTGTAAAATATCTAGTCAAAATGATTTAATATATAAACTAAATGAAATTAAAACTAATGGTGAACTTTATACGCCAGAGGATAAAAATAATTGTATTAAGTTTTATGCTGGAAAGGATGAAGGTAAAATGTTAGACAATATTGTTAGTGAGATAAATTCGACTTTTATATTAGATCAATAAATGTTTAATCAGTTTATTTTTTTTCATGGTAGATAATAAATTTCCAGGAAAAGATATTTCTGAAAAAGACATAAAAGAGAAATTTCCACTTTGTGCAAAAAAAAATAAAAATCACTATTCTGTATTTGAAGTAGAGGGTGTTGAGTTTGGAGCCGACACAATACCTGTTATGGCAGGACCTAACATGGTTGAGTCAAAAGAGCTTATTTTAGATGTTGCTTCAAATGTAAAGAAGATAGGTGCGCATTTTTTAAGAGGAGGCGCGTTTAAACCTTTATCATTTCCTTATAGAAGTAAAAAATTTAACGAAACAAGGGAAAGGGGAATTGAGTGGCTAAAAATTGCTAAAAATGAATTTAAGATTCCAATCATAACTGAAATTATGGAAGTTAAATATTTAGAATTAATATCAAGTGTAGCTGACATACTCCAAATTGGATCAAGGAATATGCAGAATTATCCACTTCTTACAGCTTGTGCAAAAACTGGCAAACCTATAATGCTTAAAAGACATTATGGAGCTTCATTAAGAGATTGGTTAGGTGCCGCAGAATACATCTTATACGAAGGAAATAGCAAATTAATTTTATGTGAAAGAGGTGTTTCTATACCTCACACTCATAGATCAACCTCAAGGTTTGCAATTGATTTACAGGTAGTCCCTGCTGCTAAAGAAATTACACATCTACCAATAGCTGTTGACCCTTCACATGCTACTTTTTGGAGACCATGGGTAGATCCAATGTCACTAGCTGCAGTAGCCGCAGGTGCTGATGGAATTATGTTAGAGGTCCATCCAGATCCTAAAAATTCAGCTGTAGACCCTTTACAGCCAATAGATTACAAACACTTTGGTGAACTAATGGAAAAAATGGATATTATTGCAAAATCACTATACAATAAAAATATTCTTAAATAACTTGTTTCTTATAAAAAAAATTTATCCTAGGAATTTTTTTTGAAAGTTTTAGCTATAGTTTCTGCTAGGGGAGGATCCAAAGGGGTGCCAAGAAAAAATGTACGAGATTTTGGAGGTATGCCACTAATAGCTCATATGCTTATAAAAGCAAAAAAATGTCCCGAAATTAATAAAGTTATATGTTCTACTGATGATAGTGAAATTGCGTCGATAGCTAAGAAATATGATATTGAGGTACCTTTCATTAGACCTAAAGAATTATCTGGAGATAGAGTTCCTCTTATTTCCTCAACGAAACACGCCATGCTTGCAATGGATAATTTAGGCTATAAAGCAGATATAATTGTACAGTTATCTCCAACTTGTCCATTTATTAAAATTGAAAGTATTTCCAAATCCATAAATTATTTAATTAATGAAGATTGTGAATGTGCTGTTAGTTTAAAAAAAATAGAACATGAACACCCTTACAGAGCTCGAAAGATGTTAAAAAATAATTATTTTGAAAACTTTATTAAGGATATAGAGGTAGAAGATAAAAAATATCATTCAAGGCAGGATTTGCCTATATTATACTCAACAAATGGTGGTATTTACTCTCGTAAGCGCCACTTACTTGAACAATATGATGAAAGTGATTTTGCAATGGGCAAGTTACGAAAGGGCATTATTATGGACGATATTGAATCAATTAATATTGACAGGTTGATTGATTTTCAATTTGCTAAATTTTTATTAGCAGAAGAAATTATTCAACACTACATATAATTAATAATATGACTCAAGTCTCAATCATTGTCAGAACAAAAAATGAAGAGAGATGGATCGGTAGCTGCTTAAAAGGCATATATGATCAATCATATAAAGACTTTGAAGTTATACTTGTTGATAATGAAAGCTCTGATAATACGATTACTGAAGCTAGCTCTTACCCTGTAAAAATTCTTAACATTAGTAATTTTTTACCCGGTCGAGCAATAAATCTAGGTGTCTCTAAAAGCAAAGGAGAGATAATTGTCATTCTCTCAGGGCATTGTATTCCTGTTGATAACAAGTGGCTAGAAAATTTAATAAATGACTTGGAAGATCAAGATGTTGCTGGTGTTTATGGTAGACAGGAACCCATGAGTTTCTCTAGCGATCTTGATAAAAGAGATTTGATTACAGTATTTGGATTGGATAAGAAAATTCAAAAAAAAGATCCTTTTTTCCATAATGCAAATAGTGCAGTAAGAAAAAATTTTTTAGAAAAATTTCCTTTTGATGAAAAAGTTACAAATATTGAAGATAGAGTATGGGGAATGAAAGTTATCAATGCAGGTTATAAGATAGTATATGAACCTTTAGCAAGTGTTTATCATTTTCATGGTATTAATCAAAATATGAACCCAGAACGCACTCGAAATGTTGTGCGTATTTTAGAGAGTATAGATAAAAAAGACTTACCAAAAAATAGAAAATATCTTAATTCATTAGACCTATCTTCATTAAAAATTAACGTATTTATTCCTTCAATAGGAGATTTAGAAATATGTGAAGATACACCGTTGATTTATTACACGATTAAACGAGCTTTAGAAGCTAAGCATGTAAATAAAGTTATTATACTTACAGACAATAAAAAAACAGCTACCATTTGCAAAGAGTATGGAGCAGAGGTTCCTTTTTTAAGACCCCATAAATTATCTTCATCAATTTCACCCATCCAAGAAGTACTTAAATTTAGTTTATTAAAATTACAAGAGATGAATTATCAAACAGACTTATGTGTTGTTCTTTACAAGAATTATCCATTTAGACCTGCAGGGTTTATTGATGATTTAATTGAGCGTTTTATTCGAGAGGGTGCTGATTGTATGCTGCCAATGAAAGATGAAGGAAGAGCTATTTGGAAAAAATCTAATGACAATGTTCAAACTATTAATCCATTTATGCCAAGGAGCCTCAAAAAAGATCAGTTTTTAGTATCACATTTTGGATTAGGTTTTGTAACTCATGCTAATTTTGTTATGGACGGAAGTCTTGGTTTAGACAAAAAAGTTTATTCATATCCCTTGTATGATACATTCAGCTCTCTTGAGATCAGAGATATGGAGACTATTTCAACTATTTCATCTTTGTTAAAAAAATTTATTACTTAGGGGTTTAAAAATATATGCAAGAATTAAAAAATACAAAATTTGGAGAATATGATTTTAAGTTACCTTGCTCAGAAGCAGTATGGAAGCGTTTTGTTGACTATAAAAAGCGTATCAACATTAAGAAAAAATACGAACCATCATTATATTGGAAACAAAGACAAGAGAGTTTTAATGTAATTTATGAAGAAGGTTTTGTTTACCTAAATGGTTTATATAAAAGAAACACACGCATGGAAATAAATATCGGAAATATTTTACAGAAACTAAAAGTCCGTTTTGAAATTTTTTATAGAGCCTTTTTAAGAAAGATTTTTTCTAAACAGTCAAAAGCCCCATTGCCAGTTTTAAATACAACAGATAATTACATTAAAAAAAGACAAGAAACATACCATAGCAAATACCAAAATTATGTAATGTCTATTCTAGGTAAAAACTATGATGAAAAACATGAAGTTGTTTATGCTAAACACATGGATATTATAAATTGTCTGGAAAACAACTTAAATCATAATGAAAAAAATAGTTTTGTTGAGATAGGTAGCGGTTCTGGAGTATTAGCTTATTTTCTTGTAAAAAAATTAGGTTTTAAAAAAGCCTATTTAATCGATTTACCTATAATGACTCCTATTTGTTATTTCTGGTTATCCTCAATTGCTGGCGAGAATTCTATTGCATTACCAGGAGAAAAAATTTCCTCAGATGTTACATATAGGCTTTTAAATGCTGGAGAATTTGATTTGGAGGAAGGATCAAATGATTTAGCAATTAATGTAACATCATTTCAAGAGATGAATCACAAATTGGTAAAAGATTACTTTAAACTGATTAAGAAATGGTTAAAGCCAAATGGTTTTTTTATGTGTGTTAATAGATGGAGTAAAGCAACAGACTTTTGGTTATATCCATACTTAATCTTTAAAAATAGTAAAACTATCTTATTCGATGAGGATTTAACAAGTAGACACTCATCAATGGATAAAATAATTGTACGTAAACTTATTCAATTAAATGATAAATATCAAAATTGAAAATCACTAACATAGAATATTTTACCTTACGTTGTTCATTATCAGATGATTATCCAAAGCCCGTAGCTTCATTTGTTACTGAAGGCTCAATATTTCTGCGCGTACACACTGATAATGGAATTATTGGAATTGGTGAGCCAAGTCCATATGGTGGAACGCTAAAACAAATGATCAAGATTTTAAAAGACACCCTTATTCCAAATATGATAGGTCAAAATCCTTTAGATATTGAAAAGTTGACTTTTCAAAATCATATTGGAATGGGTTATGGAAACGTGGGATACAATGCTCTAGTAGCAGGCATTTCCCAAGCTTTATGGGATATTTATGGAAAGGTTATAAACAAACCGATTTATAAAATTATTAACCCTGAGTCTGATGGAAAAATTAAGGCATACGCCTCTGCAGGTATGTGGTTTGATCAAACACCACTAGAAGAAATAGTTGAAGAAGCATTAAAATATTTGGATGAAGGATTTACTGTTTATAAATTACGTCCAGAAACACCAATCAAGGCAGGAAATCACATTCAACGTAATTTAAATCCTCCAAATGTAAATTTAAAACGCTTTATAGAGCTTCTTCAAAAAATATATTTTAATTCAAAAGGAAATTTAAAAATAATGGTAGACGCTGGTTGTCGATTACATTTTGATCAGGCTATATATCTTTGTGAGGCTATGAGGGAGATTAACTGTTTTTTTTTAGAGGAACCAATACCAAGAGATTATAAACAATATTGTAAATTAAAAGAAAATTCAAAAATTCCTTTAGCAGGGGGTGAAAGCCTTGTAAGTGAGCTTCAATTTATGCCATGGATTGAAAATAATGCTTTGGATTATTTGCAACCAGATGCAAATCTTGCAGGTATAAACGAAATTATAAAAATTGATAAACTTGCCTTAGCAAACAAACTACAAATTGTCCTTCATAATTGGACTAATGCAATAAACTGTGCAGCAAATGTCCACTTAGGCGCGGCCTTAAAAAGTTGTAAATTAATAGAAACAAACCTTACGTATAATCCATTAAAATCAAATCTTTTAGTAGATGATATTGTCTTAAAAAATGGTGAATTTTTATTGAGTGAAAAACCAGGCTTAGGGGTTGAGTTAAATGAGTCAGCTTTGCATAAATATTCATTTAATGCTAATTTATAATTTATATAACATATAAATGAATATCTTAGAATTTTGTGAATTAGAAAAAAATATTTGATTTGTCTCAGATCTGTTATATTCGAGTAGAAGTAAAAAAACGTGAACTTATATCAAGGGTAGACTTAGCCATTGAAATGGCTAGGCGTGGTATCCCAGTGATAATTGGTGAATGTATAAATCCTAAAATACTATTAAAACTTGGTTCAAATAATAGCTACTTTTTTGGCAAGTGCGCTCAGCCAGCAATATTAAACTTATTCAAAAAACTCATCGATAATGGTTGGACTTATGGTGCTTTAGATGAAGAAGGGCTATTACCTGATAGTTTAGATTCCTTTGCTGCACAAAGGTTTTCTTCTGAGGGAGCTAATACTTGTAAGGATATATTTTTCTTTGGAGATAGGCAAAAAAATGCTTTTGATAGAATCTTCGGTTCTAGAGACTCATTTGTTGTATCTGGTAATCCAAGGACTGACATGTGGCAAGCAAATTGTTATGGACTGCATGACAATTCTATTATGAATATAAAAAAAAAATATGGAAATTATGTTCTTCTACCTCTTAATTTTGGTTATTACACAATTAAGGAACTTCATGCAATGTCCTCAGAAGGACACCTCAAATCAACTAATTGTATTCTAGCACAAAAATCTGAGTTCCTTTTTGACAAATTTTGTAAACTAGCTGAAAAACTTGCACGAGATTTAAAAATCAATGTGATTATTCGCCCACATCCTTCAGATGATACCAAATACATAAAAAAATTAATTGCTAAACATGGGGTCAAATCAGAACTTGTACAGTGCATAGGCAACGGAGAGGCATTTCCATGGATTTCTGCTGCTAAATTATTGTTTCATAACTGCTGTACAACCTCATTAGAGGCGGGGTTTTGTGGCACTCCAGTTGTAACTTTTGCACCTTCAAATACATCACTTTATAAGGATGATAACGTAAATAAATTATTTCCAATAGTACAAACATACGATGAGGCATTATCAATAATAAAAAGACAATCAGAAGAAAACAAAATTTCTTCAGATTTTATATCACAAGTTGTTGATTGGGGACGTTTAAGCCTTGAACACTCTGGTCATATAGCGAGTTTCATAGCTGATAGAATTATTAGCCGAAATACTTTCGAGGCAATTCAACATAAGAAGAAATTTTCTAAAAAGTTTGACTCTATGAGACTACAACATGAATTAATAGCATATCTATCATCTATATTAGGTAAAAATGATAGAAAAGTTTTTATTGATAAATTTCCAAGAACTAGTGTTCATGAAATTATAAATATAGTCGATCATATATGTAAATATAGAGGATACAATATTAGACCACATGTTACTCAAATTAATTCCCATTTGTTCGGTTTTTATTCAAATAAAGCTATATAATTTTTATTTTAAGAGTATTTTTTGGATAAAGTAAAAATTAAATTGTGAATCAAAATAAATTAAAAATACTCTACTTAACTCGCACTGGCCTTTTAGAACCACTAGGTCAAAGTCAGGTATTGAATTACATGCGTGGTTTATCCAAGGATTATATAATTAATGTTATTAGTTATGAAAAACCTGAAGATTTTAGTGATAAGGTATCAATGGATAATGTTAAATCAGATTGTGAGGCCCATCAAATTCGTTGGTTACCTCAACTTTTTCAAACAAAAAGAAGTTTTTTTGTTTTTGTAGTCAACTTTTTAAAAATGATTTGGATTGTTCGCAGAGAGGTTCGACAAGAGGGTATAAATTTAATACACGCTAGATCATACATACCAGCTTTTGTTGCTCTTATTGCAAATAAATTGACATCGGTACCATTTATTTTTGATATGAGAGCATTGTGGCCAGAGGAACTAATTAACTCTGGAAGAATAAAGCGAAGATCTTTTTTACATAGATTTATTTTGATTGTAGAAAGACTTTGTTTGTTAAAGTCTGTAGCTGTCGTCTCTCTAACAAATGCAGCAATTAATTATCTAAAGTCTGTTTATCCATATGAAATGAAAGATAAAAATATTGTTGTAATCCCTACTTGCGCTAATCTAAATAAATTTATTCCTATAAATAACAGTAATTATCACAAAACTCATGGTTGTATCGGAACTGTTTTATCTAGTTGGTTCCTTAAAGATTGGCTTGCAAATTGGTTTCAAGTGGTAGCAATGCATGATCCAAACGCAAGCTTTGAAATTGTGACACGCGATTTAGCAAAGAACGTTAGAGCAATAATCGACCCTACAAATAAACTTGAAAAACGTCTAAATATTTACTCTCAACAATCTGAAGAAATGCCAAGTGTGCTTCAAAGACATGATCTTTCCATAATGTTCTTCACTAAGGGCCTTAGCAAATTAGGCAGTGCTCCAACTCGCATGGCTGAGGCCTTAGGGTGTGGACTACCTATAGTAGTAAACGAAGGTGTTGGTGATGTAGCAGACATAGTTAGAAAATATAATGTTGGTATCGTCGTTGAAGAGGGAACTAAAGAACATATGAAAAAAGCTTTTGAGTCATTTTTAATTTTATTAAAAGATCCTGAATTAAATGATCGTTGCAGAAATACTGCAGAGATCCTATTTTCGCTTGATTATGGAATCAAGTCCTATGACAAAATATATAAATCTGTCATACCGGGAAATGATAAATCATGTGTGGCTTAACTGGACTTTTACTTTCCTCCCCTTCCGACTATATAACTAAGCATGTTTCTGAAATGACCTCCTTACTTGTCCATAGAGGCCCTAATAGTGAAGGTATCTGGACAAATGGTAACATTGCACTTGGTCATAGGAGACTTGCCATAGTTGATTTAAGTTCAAATGGTGCTCAACCCATGAGCTCACATTGTGGACGTTATGTGTTGGCTTATAATGGAGAGATTTACAATCATCTTGAACTTAGATATGAATTAGAAAAGGATGGGGCTGCACCAAAATGGCTAGGACATTCTGATACTGAAACTCTTCTTGCAGCTATAGCTAATTGGGGGATTAATAAAGCTCTTCGACGATCAAATGGCATGTTTGCATTTGCACTTTGGGACAAATCAAAAAAAACCCTAAGTCTTGCTCGTGATAGAATAGGAGAAAAACCACTTTATTGGGGTTGGGCTGGAAATGATCTAATATTTGGATCTGAACTTAAAGCTTTACGTGCTCATCCAAATTTTCCTAGCAGCATATGTAGAGAGGCATTGAAACAATATTTAAAATTTATGTATGTACCAGCTCCTCGGAGTATTCATCCAAATATCTTTAAATTAGAACCAGGCACTATCTTGAATGTTAAAGTTTCTCCACCCACTTCTCCACCAAAGAAACCAATTAGAGCTGGCGAGTCTTATGGCAATATTTCTATTGATCGATATTGGGATTTAGCTAAAGAATTAAGAGAAGCTGAAAGACAAAGCGTAAGTGATGAAAATGAAGCAATACAAATGATTGAACAAGTCATTTCTAAGGCAGTAAATCGACAAATGATATCAGATGTTCCTTTGGGTGCTTTTCTATCAGGTGGGGTAGATAGTTCGACTATTGTGGCACTAATGCAAAAGCATAGTAGTCGACCGGTTCAAACTTTTACAATAGGTTTTAATGAAGCTAATTATGATGAGTCACATCATGCCGAAGCTGTTGCAAATCATCTTGGCACAGATCACAAAACTTTACGTGTTTCAGATTCTATGGCACGCGATGTAATTCCTGATCTTCCATGGCTTTATGATGAGCCATTTGCCGACTCCTCTCAAATTCCAACACATTTAATTTGCCGAGCTGCAAGAAATAATGTGACGGTATCTTTATCAGGAGACGGTGGTGACGAATTGTTTGCTGGATACAATCGTTATATTCATGGTCCCAGATTATGGAAACTTTTATCTTTTATACCTTATTATTTGAGAGGTTTTTTAGGAGGAACATTTCAAAAGATACCAGAAGACACATGGAATAAATTTGGATTGGCTTATAACAACATCAGACCTAAAGCTGAAGGAATTTCTAACATAGGCAACAAAATTCACAGACTAGCTGAAAGGATGTATAATATAAAAAATTTTGACGATCTCTATATGAATATGACAAGTAACTGGATAGAGCCTGAGAAATTACTAGTTGATAAGATTAATAGGTCAACTTCACAATTAGAAAATGAAATTTTTAAATATAAAGATTTTAATCCTACTACTCGAATGATGATAAGTGATATTCTTAGTTACTTACCTGATGATATTTTATGTAAGGTTGACCGAGCCTCTATGGGAGTAGGCCTAGAAACAAGAGCCCCTTTCCTAGACCATGAGACTATAAAGTTATCTATGCGCTTACCTCTAAATATGAAGATACGTAACGGAAAAGGAAAATGGGCTTTGCGACAAGTTCTTTATAAGTACGTGCCACAAGAAATCATTGATCGCCCTAAAGTGGGTTTCTCTATACCAATTGGTTCTTGGATACGTGGTTCTCTATCAGACTGGGCAAAAGATCTTCTATCAAATGAGACTTTATCAGAAGATAGAGTTTTCAATTCTGATATTATACAAAAGACATTAAAAGAGCATCTATCAGGAAGCAAGGATCGAACAGAAAGACTCTGGTCTATTCTAATGTTTCAAGCTTGGAGAAAAGAACAAAAATGAAAAATATTGATCCAAAAACTGTTAAGTCATTTGGTGATGAGTGGAGTAGGTTTAATCAAGAAAAATTAGTTGGTAATGAGCATAGTCAACTGTTTAATTCTTATTTTCATATTTTTCCTTGGAGCTCTCTACCTCAAGACTGTCGGGGGTTTGATATGGGGTGTGGATCAGGACGTTGGGCTGTTTTAGTCGCTCCAAAAGTAACCCAATTGACTTGTATTGACCCTTCACCTGATGTGCTTAAAGTTGCAAAACTAAGACTTTCAGATTTTCCTAACACAATTTTTTTGTGTAAAGGTGTATCTGAAAAACCTCTTCCACCAAATAGCCAAGATTTTGGTTATTCATTGGGTGTATTACATCACATACCTGATACTGCTAACGCACTTCAAGATTGTGTACAAATGCTAAAACCAGGTGCACCCTTTCTATTATATCTTTATTATAAATTTGATAATCGTCCAAGATGGTACGCATTAATATGGCATGCTTCCGACGTATTAAGACGCGTAATATCAATTCTACCCTCTAGGCTAAAAACTATTTTTACTGATTTGATCGCAGGCTTAGTTTATTTTCCTTTAGCTCGTCTTGCATTATTTGGAGAGAAAATTGGGATACGCGTGGACAATTGGTTATTGTCAAGTTATCGTAAAACGAGTTTTTATACAATGAGAACTGATTCTCGTGACCGTTTTGGTACACCTTTGGAGAAGCGTTTTACTCGTCACGAAATTTTAAAAATGATGCAAAAAGCAGGGCTTAATAATATTAAATTTTCTGAAGACTCTCCATTTTGGTGCGCTGTTGGTTATAAAAATTAGAGATAAATATGAAAATCGCCCTTCTTACAAAATATGATGACCAAGCTGCAAGTACAAGGAAACGCTTTTACCAATATCAACCATACTTAGAAAATAAGGGTTTTAAAATTATTAAACAGCCTTTGTTTAATAACAATTATTTAAAAAAACTTTATATCTCAAATAACAGAGACATGCTACATATTGCCAAAAGCTATTTATGCCGCATGCAGTGGTTAATTTCAAAACCTGATGTTGATTTAATTTGGCTACATTGTGATTTATTCCCATATATGCCCGGATTATTAGAGAGATTAGTTACACTTCCAAAAAAACCTATTATTTATGATTTTGATGATGCTATTTTTCACAACTATGACTCAAGCTCCAAATGGTACGTTAGAATGCTTCTTAGAAAAAAACTTCACCATACTTTAAGAGTTTCTAAAATAGCATTTTGTGGTAATAAATATCTTGCTAAATACGCCAGCTCTATATGTCAAAGAACAGAGATTATTCCTACTGTAATTAATACAGATAAATTTATTCCTATTTCAAATATCAAGCCAAAAAAAGAACAACTTAGAATTGGTTGGATTGGAACACCAACAACCTTTAAACAATATCTTAATAATATATTACCTTTCCTAAAAGATTTGGTGTTACAAGAGGGTTGTAAGATTTTAATTATGGGGGCAAGTAAAAATATTACAAATACTCACCCATCTATAGAGTTCATAGAATGGAAAGAGGAAAGAGAGGTTCCATTTATTCAATCTCTAGATATTGGTATAATGCCTCTTAACAAATCTCCTTGGGCAAAAGGTAAATGTGGACTTAAAATAATACAATATATGGCATGCGGAATTCCCGTTGTAGCTTCTCCAGTAGGTGTTAACTCTGAAATTGTTGAGCACGGAGTAAATGGATTTTTAGCTGATACTGAACAAGAGTGGTATGAATGTATTAAAAAATTATTAAAAGATAGAGATTTGCGGACTCAAATGGGACTTTATGGTAGAGAAAAAATTATCAAAGATTTTTCATTAAATGTCTGGGGTCCAAGAGTTTCCGATATATTACTAAATGTTTTAGAAGACCCAGTTCACATTTGATGTTTTATATTTACTCAGTAGGGTTTCTTTTTCTTCTTAGTTATTTCTTTGCAATAAATCAGATTAATCGTCAAAAAATTTATTATATCATCTTGTTAATATTATTTATTTTTACAGCATTTCGTTATCAGGTTGGATGTGACTGGACCTCGTACGAAAATATATTTACAGACGCTGATTACGTTAATTTAACTTACATATTAAACAGCCGTGAACCAATATTTTGGATGATTATAATGTTGTTTAAAAAAATGAATTTTTCTTATATTTATTTTAACGTTATCTTTAGTGCAATTTTTTTTATAGGGATTCACACTTTAGCTAAAAAACAACCTGATCCTCTTAGTTTTCTAATATTAATGTTTCCAATATTAATTATTAACATTCCTATGTCAGGAATCAGGCAGGGTGCTGCAATAGGTCTAATTTGTATTGCTTTAGCTGCTTTTGTAGATCGAAGACCACTGTATTATTTAATCTGGGTTGCTTTGGCTACATGTTTTCATTCAAGTGCTATCATTTTTGTACTTTTGGTACCTTTTGCTTCCGGTCGATTTAATAATACTCGCTTAGCAATTATGGGACTTTTTACAATTCCGTGTCTATTTTCTTTTTATTTTTTAGATAGTGCCCAATGGGCATTAAGTACATACGTTGGAACAGGTCTTGAGTCATATGGTGCTGCATTTAGAATTTTCTTTCTTGTCTTATCTGGTATGTACTTTTACTTGTGTTTGAAAAACAAATGGCTACAAACATTCCCAAAAGATTATAGCCTTGTAAGCTTAGGCTCAATAGGTATGGTCATGATTGTATTTCTTTTACCAATATCAACTATTATTAGTGACAGATTTGGCTATTACCTTATACCTATACAAGCAATTATTTTTGCAAGAATTCCATACTTGCCATTTAAGTCAAATCACTCATTAAATTGTGCACTTCCTTATTTAGGTTTATTCTTAGTTTTCTTTGCTTGGACCAAAATGTCTTGGCATTTTAAAGAATGCTATGTTCCTTATGATAACTTGTTCTTTTAAATATCCATAATCAAACTTTTTTTGGACTGATATATTTTTAAATTTTTGAAAATTATATTTTATTTACAATAGCTATAAATTTTCTTTCTTTCTCAACACAATTATTTTCAGCATTTATTCTCTTATATGCCAATTTAAAATTAATTATTTTTTGTTTTTTTAATTCATTTAAAGTTTCATAAGAAGCAATTGAACGATACATTCTAGTTGAATTAAAATGACTAATGTTTGTTACTATGTCATCACATAAAATTAGACCATCATTTTTCAGAATGTGAAGTGAATTTATTATGTCAATACAAACTATAGGATAACCATGAGCACCATCTATCCAAATTAAATCGTATTTTTTTTTAGAATTTAATAATTTTAATGAATTTAAAGAGTAAAAATTGATATTTTTCATTTGTGATAATATGCTATCTCTATTTTTAATAAAAATATCAATTTGATCTTTTCTATTATAAAAATTTACAAAATCTTTATCATCCTCAGGCAAATCGATTGTATCTATTACAGAATTTGGAAATAGATTTGATAAAAGTCGAGCATTGAAGCCATCATAAGTGCCAATTTCTAATATTTTATATCTTTTAATATTTTTTTTTAATGAAAGACTTGAAAAAATTATCTCATGTTCGGAGCTTAAACCAAAATCTTCATTAAAATTTAATAAAAGTTTGTTTTTAACTTCGTTTAATTTTCTTATACCTTCTTTTCTGTTTAAAGAATAATAACTAAAAATTTTATTTTGTTCTTTTATATATAATTTTTGATTATATTTTTTAAAACTCGAGTAATAAGAGAGTTTATCAATTATTTTTTTAGGAAGTTTATGAGGTTTTGCCAAGTATTTAAAAAACTTTATTAGGATTCTTTTCATTTATACAATTAAAATACTATAATTATTTAAAGTAATATTATTTTACAAATTACTCTATCTAACTTTTTCTTAAAGACACTTCATTTATTAGTTATTTTCTATAATTACAACTATAATTAGTTTTTAAAAATTATACTGAAATTTATGTAGTTTTTCCGAGAAGAGCAGACTGTATGTTCTCAATAATTGGAATGTCTTGTTCAGTTGATGCTGTATCGTGAATGTTAATAACAATTGCAACACGATTTTCTTCATAATTATTTTTTTCAACAGAATGCCAGCTTAAATCACTTTTAATGAATCCATTAATTTTGTTAGCTTCATAATCAATTGATGTAAAAACTTCATTTTCGTCATAAAAATTTCTCAACTCTTTCTGATCAATTTTATGATTTGAGAACCAACTTTTCAAAGGTTTGAGACCAGGTTTTGCCTGCCAAAAAGTAGTACCCCAACTTTTAATCATATCTTGATTTAGTTCGGATAGTGGTGTGTAAAAAACTAATGCCATTCTTTTTGTAAATGAGTCAGTATGTGGCGAGATTGATGCACCTGGCCCAATTTTAGAAAATTCAACTTGAGTAGAGTAAATATTAAAAGCTTTTAATTTAAAAAGTTTTCTAGAAATTAGATTAATTATCTTTAATAATTTCTTAATAAAATTTAGCTTTGGGAAAAAAGACCCTAATAAACCTACATCATAAAAACATTCATGTGTTTGTCTAAACCATTGTTTAAATTCTTTGGTGCTAAAAATATTAATAAAGTTTAAAATTGTTTCATTCAAATCGTTGTCATTAATATTGTAAGGATCATATTTAAAACGTTTTTTTCCTGTAGCACCTTTCTCCCAATCAGCTTCTTTAAATAGTGCCTTTATCTCAGAGATAAACTCCAAATAAATAGATTTATCAATAAAATTATCGTTAGAAAAAACCACAAAAGGTTTTTCACTATAATAACTTGAGTCTTTTAACTTATTAGGAAGGTAAATTGAAATATTACCACTATTAATTTTCATAAATATTACTTTATTATCATAATTAATTGATGATAAAAAGATAATTAATTATGAGTGAAAATATTAAAGATCTAAAATTAGCAATTATTGGTTTAGGTTATGTGGGTTTACCTCTTGCCATGACATTTGCAAAAAAAAGAGAAGTTCTAGGTTTTGATATTAATGGTACTAGAATAATAGAATTAAAATCTGGAATAGATAAGAATTTAGAGTTTAGTTCAGATGAGTTAAAAGAAACAAAATTATTAAATCTTTCAAACGACCCAAATGAATTAAAATTTGCAAATTGTTATATCATTACTGTTCCGACTCCTGTAGATAAAATGAAAAAACCTGATTTAAGTGCTTTAAAGAAAGCAAGTAATATTGTAAGTGAGGTCTTAAAAAAAGGAGATATTGTTATCTATGAGTCAACAGTTTATCCAGGTTGTATCGAAGAAATATGTGTACCTTATTTAGAAAAGCTTTCCAAACTAAAGTTTAATAAAGATTTTTTTTGTGGTTACAGTCCTGAAAGAATTAACCCTGGTGATAAGCAACATACAATTTCCAATATTAAAAAAATTACATCCGGTTCAACTGTAATGATTGCAAATTTAATTGATGACTTATACAACGAGATTATTACTGTAGGCACATATAAAGCACCAAGTATAAAAGTGGCAGAAGCAGCAAAAGTAATTGAAAATACTCAGAGAGATTTAAATATTGCTCTTATAAATGAATTATCAATATTATTTAGTATGATGAATATAGATACCCAGTCAGTTTTAGATGCTGCAGCTAGTAAATGGAACTTTTTACCATTTAAACCAGGTCTAGTTGGTGGCCATTGTATAGGTGTTGATCCATATTACCTTACTCATAAAGCTGAAAGTTTAGGGTATCATCCTAAAGTAATTTTAGCTGGAAGAGAAACTAACGATAGTATGGGAGCTTATGTTTCTTCAAATTTTATTAAAGAGATGAAAAAAAAAAATATTAATATTGAAGGATCTAATGTTCTAATTATGGGACTAACATTCAAAGAAAATTGTGCTGATATACGAAATTCTGGTGTCGAAAATGTTATCAAAGAACTAAAAAAATTTAATTGTGGTATTGACTATTATGACCCTTGGGCTAACTCCGAAGAAATAAAAAAAACTTACAATAAATATCCTAATTCTAAGCTTAATAATAATTTATATGATGGGATTATAATTGCAGTAGCCCATGATATATTTAAAAAGATGGGTATTAATTATATTTCTAATCTTTGTAAAAAAAAATGTGTTATATATGATTTAAAACATTTATTTTCAAAAGATGAAGTGGATATAAGATTATAAATTTTTATTTATTAAAAGATTAATAGATTGAATTATAAATTTAAAATTTGATTCATGTTTATATATAAAGAATAAATGAAATTAGAATGAGTACTAAAATGATTAAACTTGTTATTCTTATCAATGATTTGAGCTTCTTTTGCTCACATCGTTTACCAATAGCGGAAGCTGCAAAAGATAATTCATTTAATGTAGTTATAGGCTACGGAGAACTAGGTGGTGCTGATCCAAATTTATTAAAGAAAAAAGGTTTAGATGTAAGCTATGTTCCCATGCAAAGAGGGAGTATTAATTTTTTTAAAAATCTTCAATCATTTTTTTATATTTGGCGCTTTTTCAAGAGAGAAAATCCAGATATTGTTCATCTGGTTACTATAAAACCTTATCTTTTTGGTGGAGTTATTGCGCGTTTAATTGGTATTCCAAATTTGGTATCAGCTGTTTCTGGCCTAGGCACCATATTTATACATAAGGATTTTAAAAGTAAGTTTTTAAGATTTTTAATTTACCCCTTATACAGTTTGGCTTTTAACCACTTAAATCAAATTGTTATATTTCAAAATCAAGATGATGCTAGAGAATTATTAAAATGGGGGGTGCTAAGTAGTAAAAGTAAAGTACGACTTATAAGAGGCTCAGGAGTTAGATTAGAGAATTTTTTTAATTTTGAGGAAAATACTGGAGTTCCAGTAGTGTGTTTTGCTGCTAGGTTGCTAATTGACAAAGGCGTTAATGATTTTATTTCCGCAGCAAGACAGTTAAAAAAAAGGGGTATACGTGCACGATTTTTATTAGCTGGCGATTTAGATACACAAAATCCCACAGGAATTAAAATGAAAGACCTTAATAAAATTAAAGAAGAAGGTTACGTTGAAATTATTGGCTTCCAAAGAGATATACCAAAATTATATGCTATGTCACATATTATTTGTCTTCCTTCATATCGTGAAGGTTTACCAAAAGCCCTCCTTGAAGCAGCAGCTGCAAGTAGGGCAGTAGTAACAACAGATGTACCTGGATGTCGTGATGCTATAATCCCAAATAAAACTGGCATATTAGTTCCAGTAAGAAATAGTGAAGCTTTAGCTAATGCAATACAGGATTTAATTGAAAATACAGAAAAACGTTTGTCTATGGGTAGAGCAGGACGAGAATTAGCTGAAAAAGATTTTGCTATTGAGAAAATTGTAAATGAACATATGAAAATTTATGATGAATTAAAAAGAAATTGGAGCAGTGTATGAAAGGGATAATCTTAGCAGGTGGATCTGGTTCCCGTTTGTATCCAGCAACCAAATGTATATCAAAACATCTATTACCTATTTATGATAAACCTTTAGTATATTACCCATTATCAGTTTTGATGTTGGCAGGAATTAAAGATATTCTATTTATAACTACACCTCAGGATCAATCACTTTTTCAGCGATTATTAGGTGATGGAAAAGACTATGGAATGAAATTTGAGTATATAGCACAATCAACACCAGATGGATTAGCTCAAGCATTTACCTTAGGTAAGGACTTTATTGCTGATGAGGATGTTTGTCTAATTTTAGGCGATAATATTTACTACGGAAATGATTTAATTAAGTTATTGAATTTTGGTGTTAGATGTGTGGAAGAAAAAAAAATTGCAACAATATTTGGTTATTATGTTGATGATCCTCATCGTTATGGAGTGATAGAGTTTGATAAGCAAGGTAAAGCGATTTCTATAGAGGAGAAACCAAAAAAAGCAAAGTCAAATTATGCTGTCACAGGTTTGTATTTTTACCCAAATGATGTTGTGAGTAAAGCAATTGAAGTAAAACCATCAGATCGTGGCGAATTAGAAATAACAACTATAAATAATATGTATTTGGCAAATAAATGTTTAGAAGTTCAAATTATGGGCCGAGGGTTTACCTGGTTGGATACAGGAACCCCAGACTCAATGCTTGAAGCATCAACATTTATAGAGACCATAGAAAAACGTCAAGGTCTAAAAGTAGCATGTATTGAAGAAATTGCTTATGAAATGGGTTATATTTCCAAAACTGAATTGTCATACTTAGCTAAATCATCAATCAATAAAACATATAGTCAGTATTTAAATCAAATTTCAAAAAAAAATAATGAAAAGTAATGGATTTTACAAAGACATCGATACCAGAAATAGTTTTAATTAAACCTAAGGTAAGAGAAGATCACCGAGGTTACTTTGTTGAAACTTTTCGAGAAGATGAATTTAATAAAGCAATTGGATATCGTGTAAATTTTTTTCAAGAAAATGAGACACAGTCAAAAAAAGGTGTTTTACGTGGCTTACATTTCCAATTGCCACCTTTTGCTCAATCGAAATTAGTTCGAGTAATAGAAGGTGAAGTTTTAGATATATCTGTAGATATTCGGGAAGGTAGTCCTACTTTTGGACAACATATAGCAGAAAATTTAAATGATAGAAATAAACATCAGTTATTTATTCCTAGAGGTTTTGCACACGGATTTGTTGTATTAAGTGAAAGGGCAATTTTTTCATATAAAGTAGATAATTATTTTTCATCAAAATCTGAGTCAGGTATAGCATTTGATGATCCAAGTCTTGGTATTAATTGGAAATTACCATTAGATAAATTAAATTTATCAGACAAAGACTTAAGGCAGCCAAGGCTAGATATGTTGAGTGATGAAAGTTCTCAATTTAATTATAAGAAAAATCTATATGACTAAACGTATTCTAGTTACAGGTAAAAATGGCCAGCTAGGAAATTCATTACAAAAGGTTTTGAATAATCTTTTTTTTTCATCAAAAAAATTTTCAGACTATAACAATTTTGAATTAAACGGACATAGCTTTATTTTTGTATCAAGGGACAATCTTGATTTATCAAATTTAGAATCGATAAAATATTTTTTAGAAAATAATCAATTCAAAGGAATCATTAATTGTGCCGCTTATACCTCAGTTGATAAAGCAGAAAGTGATATTATGACAGCAGAGCAAATTAACCATCATGCTGTTGCTCAATTAGCAGAATTTGCAAGGATAAGCTCTATTCCATTAATTCAAATCTCAACAGACTATGTATTTCATGGGCGATTGTCTAAGCCTTATGATGAAACGGATGATACAAATCCCCAAAATATTTATGGTCATACAAAGCTTAAAGGTGAAAAAGCTATTATTGAATCAGGTTGTACAGGTGCAATTATTCGAACAAGCTGGTTACATTCTGAGTTTGGGAATAATTTTGTTAAAACTATCTTGAATTTGGGCAAAGGCCAAAAAAGTCTGAATGTAGTTAATGATCAAATTGGTAGCCCAACTTACGCCACTAATTTAGCAAAACTATTATTGACCATATTTAGTGGACATCGATCAACTCAAATTTTAAATACAAAATTAAACATATATCACTTTTCAGATGATGGCATTTGTTCATGGTATGACTTTGCAAAAGCTATATTTGATTTAAGTAATATAAGTTGCAAAGTCAATCCTCTTGAAACTAAGGATTATCAATCAATAGCTAAAAGACCACTTTATAACGTTTTGAATAAAAGAAAAATTAGAGACTATCTCCCAGAGCTTGAGATACAACACTGGCGAGATGCTTTAAGAAACTGTTTGATAGAAATAAATAAAAAAAGTTTATCATGATAATGAATTCAAAATTAAAGGACTTATCTTTAAAAATTTTTGTCACAGGTGGAGCAGGGTTTATAGGAAGCGCTTTAGTAAGACATTTAATAAATGATACAAACCACTCTGTAATAAATATTGATAAACTCAGTTATGCAGGAAATTTACAATCTATTGAAAGTGTAACAAATAATAAAAGATACTTTTTCGAAAAAATTGATATTTGTGATGCACCAAAGTTAAATCAAGTATTCAAATATTATAAACCAGATATTGTGATGCACTTAGCGGCAGAGTCTCATGTAGATCGTTCAATTGACAATCCTTACATTTTCATAAAATCTAACATCATAGGAACTTATACTTTACTTGAAGAAACAAAAAATTATTGGGAGAGTTTAAAAGAGGAAAAAAAGTCACATTTTCGTTTTCATCATGTTTCTACAGATGAAGTTTATGGAGATTTACCACATCCAGATGAACAATCAGGTGTATTGCCTTTGTTTAATGAGACTTCATCTTACGCCCCAAGTTCACCATATAGCGCCTCAAAAGCATCTTCTGATCATTTAGTGCGAGCGTGGCATAAAACTTATAAATTACCAACATTAATAAGTAATTGCTCTAATAACTATGGGCCTTTTCATTTTCCAGAAAAATTAATTCCTTTAACTATTTTGAATGCATTAAAAGGTAAGCCTCTTAAAATATATGCTAAAGGAAATCAAATTCGAGATTGGTTACACGTAGAAGATCATGCCAGAGCATTATTACTAGTTGCTGAGAAAGGTATAATTGGTGAGACATATAATATAGGGAGTAATAATGAAAAAAAAAATATTGATGTAGTCAAAACTATCTGTTCAACTTTAGAGGAATTAGCACCAATTAAAAAGTCATCTTTAAAGATACAAAATTATAAGAGCTTAATATCATTTGTTAATGATCGACCTGGTCATGATATGCGTTATGGTATTGATGCGAGTAAAATTAAAAAGGAGCTAGGATGGAGTCCAATAGAAACCTTCGATAAAGGTATTCGTAAAACAGTTCAATGGTATATTGATAACCAGTTATGGTGCCAAAATATTCAAGATAATTAATATCAAATTATCTTCTAAATATTTGATAATTTTATTAAAAAAATATATTACTTATAGGTTATTTTTAATAATAATGAATGAAAAATGAAAAAAAATTTTCTTAATATTTCTGACCTTTCTGAGGAGAAAATTTTATCAATTTTAAACAATGATAAAGAAACTAAAATTTTACAAAATAAATCTATTGGACTTTTATTTGAAAAACATTCTACTCGAACTAGACTTTCTTTTACTGTAGGTATAACAAGTTTGGGTGGTAATCCTATAAATGTAAGATTCGAGGAACTCAATATTAGTCGTGACGAAAGTTTTGAGGATACATTTCGTGCTATGGAGTGTTATCTAGATGGATTAATTTATCGAACACGAGACCATCAAAATCTTATACAAGCCTCAAGGTATTTCAAAAAACCAATTATTAATGCATTAAGTGATAAATCTCATCCTTGTCAAGCATTGAGTGACTTATTAACAATAAAAGAAAATTTTGGCTCATTTAATATTCATGTTCTTTGGATGGGTGATATGAATAATGTTTGTTTCAGTCTGGTAGAGTCAGTTAATTTAATAAAAGATTTAAAATTAACAATATGCACTCCAAAATCTATCAGTGATAAATTAGACTGGAAGATGGGTTCAAATATTTCAATAGTCTCAGAATTAAAAAATATTGATTTGCCATCTGTAAATTGTGTTATGACAGATGTTTTTCTTTCAATGAATGATAAAGAGAATGATGAAAAAATAATTTTTTTAAAACCTTATAATGTTGACTCTCAGCTAATGTCAAAAACTAATTCTAATTGTATTTTTATGCACTGCCTACCAGCTCAAATAGGCCATGAGGTTTCTGAGGATGTATTTCGAAGTTCAAAATCTATTGTATGGAAACAAGCATATAATCGTATGATTGCTCAAAAAAAACTTCTTCAGTTTATTTATCAATGACAATTCTTTACAAAAGTGCTTCAATAATTCTATTTTAAAATGAGCAGATTATTTTTATTTATAATAGCATTTTATATATCCAGCTGCACCGCAAATGAATCACTTGTTTATAAAGTTCAAACTGAATTACAAACAATATCTTTTGATGTAGTTCAAAAAAAGTTATTAGTTGAACAAGAAATTCCTCTTCATTTAGAAATGTTAATTAATCAATGGTTTAATGATAATGTAAAAATTAATGGCTTTGAAGGAGATATGACTTTTATAATTACTAATTTCAATCAAGAAACAACTTTAATTAATAATGGGAAAAGAGTAGACGCTTCTTTATCATTCAGAGTAAATTTGAATAAACCAACATTATCTTCCAAAAAAATTGTTGAGGGAACGGTATCCTCTTATGGAACTCTCGAAGGAGATTTTAGCCTCAGTGATTTTGATACTGTAATACAAAACACACAATCTGACCTTATTATAAGATTAAGTCGTGACTTAAAATCAAATATTTAAGTTTAACTATTAAAATCTTTTATATGTTAAGATATTAAAGAATTTATGAAATGATTAGTTAATAATTTTCATAAGTGTTGAAACTTAAAATGTATTTAATAAATTATAATAAATAAGGAATATTTAAAGTGGCATATTTTAATAGTTTAGTTAACAAGGCTAACGGAGGTGTTTTTATAATAGCTGAGGCCTGTGATAATCATATGGGTAGCCTTGAAATTGCAAAAGCTCTTGCTAGAGGCGCAAAAAAAGCGGGATGTGATGCAGTTAAATTTCAACATCATCTTCCATCTGAGGAAATGTTAAGAAATGCAAAAATGTCTGATAACTTTGATGAACATCTTTTTGACTTTTTAGTTAAAAACGCATTGACAATTAATGAGCATAAGTTGCTAAAAAAATTCTGTGATGAAATTGGTATTATGTATTTATGCACCCCTTTTTCTTTCTTAGCCGCAAAAGAGATCTCCAAGTTAGTTCCTTTTTTTAAGATTGGCTCTGGAGAGTTTCAAGATTTATGGTTCATCGATAAATTAAAAAAACTTAATAAACCTTTACTACTTTCAACAGGGATGTGCAGTTGGGATGAAATTACGGAAGCAAAAAATATCCTAAAAGATACAGATTATGCTCTCATGAATTGCTTGAGTGAATATCCAGTAAAAATGGAGGATTTGAATTTAGGAGTTGTAAAGAAAATGGTAGAAGAATTTCCAGATATAATTATTGGTCATAGTGATCACTCTCAGACAAATTTTACTTCGGTTATAGCAGTTTCAAATGGTGCAAAAATAATTGAAAAGCATATATCATTATCAAATTTAATTTTCGGTCCAGATAAAGATGTTTCAATTTCAATTGAACAAATGCAAGAGTTAGTTTTTGAATGTAAAAGTATTCATAAAGTTAGCAAAGATAAAAAAATATTAAATAAATTAGAAAAAGATGTTAGAAATTGGGCTTACAGAAGTGTTATATCAGATCAAGATATTGAAAAAGGCCAAGTTATCACTGAAGATATGATTTGCTCAAAGAGACCAAGTGGAGGAATACCTTCAAGAGACTATAAAAAGGTTATTGGACTAAAGGCAAAAAAAAGAATTAAAAAAAATAATTTTATAAACTGGGAGGATATTGAATAAAAGATTGTGAAAGTTTTATGCATTAATGGATCAAGAAGTGATTGGGGTTATTTTAAACCTGTGCTTAAAGAAATAAGCTATAGAGACTCCTGCGATTACTTTTTGATACATACTAATATGGCTCCATTAGATAAATATGGAAACTTGTCAAAACAATGTCAAGAAGAGGGATTTCCACCAAATTATACTATTTATTCTTCCTATGAAGGTGATACTTATTCCTCTCAGTCAAAAATGGTTGGCTCACTTATAAGTTCAATATCAGATGTTATACTTAATAATGATTTTGACTGGATACTTTTAGCGGGAGATAGGGCTGAGCAACTAGCTGGTGCTGTTGCAGGAATGCTAATGCATATCCCAATTGCACATATTCAAGCAGGTGAGAGATCTGGAAATATTGATGGTATTACTAGACATGTGATAGGAAAAATAGTTTCTTTGCATTTTGCTTCTAACGAAGATGCTAAAGATAGGTTAATAAGACTTGGCGAAAATCCCGAAAGAATTGTTTTAACAGGCGCACCTCAACTTGATGAGATTTTTAAAATCAAAGAAGATACAGATACATCAAAAAAAATTCTTCAAAAATATAATCTCCAATCAAAACAATTTATAATTTTTATTTTTCATACTGACACAGAAAATATATTACTTAACCGAGGTCATGTAGAGAATACTTTGGAAGTATTATCTAAATTACCTAATCCTATAGTTTTTATAATGAATAATAATGATCCAGGTAGTTACGGAGTACAAACTATAATTGACTCCAATTTAAGGGATAAAGACAAAATTTTTGAAAATTTAGATAGATTAGAATTTCTCCATCTTCTCAATGAGTGCAAAAGTATCATCGGTAATAGTTCTAGCGGAGTTATTGAAGCCCCAGTTTTAAAAATTCCAGCTATAAATATTGGAAAAAGACAACTAAATAGAGTCAAAGCGCAAAATATTATTGAGGCTGATGGAAGCCTACAATCTATTGAAAAAGCTTTAAAAACATCAGATAGTAAAAATTTTCAGAAAGTATTATCTAAATGTACCTCACCTTATGGAAATGAGCCAGCTTCTAAAAAAATTGTTGATGCTTTGAGTAGATATTTAACAAATTCAAATAAAAAACTAATCAATAGGGATATTTTTGAATGAAAAAAATGTGGATAGAAATACCAGCTGAGAGCAGCTTAAATGATGGAATAAAATCTATGCTAATAAGCGGAGCAAGGTTGATCATTATTAATTCTAATTCGGGTAACGTTTTAGGCATATTAACCGAGGGAGATCTTTTAAGAGCTTTATCAGATCATTACTTAGAAATATCGACTTTAAGATTAGAATTAATTGCGAACAAGAATTTTGTGTATGTATCTAGCCACGAAGAATTTGAAAAAAATATAAGAAAATTTATATCAGAAAAAATTTTATTTATTCCTATTATAAATAAGAATAGAAAATTAGTTGATGTAATTGATGTTTATGATTGGATGAGGAATAAATGTGGATACTAATTTTTATCAGAAATATTTTTTTTATAAATTCCAGACAAATATTTTATTTAATTTTAATTTATTTGAAAAAAAAATTTGAGATATGAAATTACATATTTTAATCCCTGCAAGAGGCGGCTCTAAAGGTATTATAAAAAAAAATATCCGAAAAATTAAAAACAAATCTTTAGTTGAGATATCAATAGATTTTGCTCTCAGATTAAAAATAAACGGAAATATTTATATTTCATCTGATATGAAAGAAGTAGAAAATATTTGTAAAAAATATGGTAAGAAAATTATTTTTGATAAGAGGCCTAATTATGTATCAAAAGATGAAACTCTTACTAAAGATGTCTTTAATGATCTTTATGAAAGAAGAGAAGAATTAAGTAAAATAGATTCTATACTTCTGCTTGAGCCAACTTCTCCTTTGAGAGAATTAAAAACACTAAATTTTGCATTAAATTTTTTCAAAAAAGAAAAATTACAATCAATGGTTTCAGTTATTAAACAAAACAATTTAATTATTTCAAATTCAAATAGTTATTTAAGAAATATTTTTGAATTGGATACATCACAAAGACAAAAAAGAAAAACTCTTTTTGAAGTTGTTGGTGTTTTCTATCTTTCTAAAATTTCAACTTGCTTAACAAAAGGATTTCTTCACAATAAAACATATCTCTATGAAATCTCTAAGAAACAGGGTATCGATATAAATGATGAAAATGACCTTAAATTAGCAAGAAACATGCAAAAAAATAAATTTAATAAAATATGAATACTCTTTTAACTGGTGGTCTTGGATATATTGGATCTCATATAGCACACTACTTAGGAAATAAAGCAATAATTGTAGACAATAAAACTAACTCAAAATTAAATTATAAAAAATATATCCCAAATGCAAAGGTTTATGAATTAGATGTAAACACAAAATCATTAAAAAAAATATTTAAAGAAAACAATATCAATAGTGTCATTCATTTATCAAGTTTAAAGGCAGTAGAGGAGTCCACATCAGATCCAATTAGATATTATAAAAATAATATTTGTTCATCTATAGATCTCATTGAGGCTATGGATACGTTTAAAATAAAAAAACTAATTTTTTCCTCTTCAGCAACTGTTTATGGTTGCCAATTAAATGCACCCATTAAAGAAAATTATCCACTTAATTCAATTAATCCATATGGAAGTACAAAAATAATAATTGAACAATTAATATCAGATTATTCAAAAGGTAATAATAGTTTCAAATGTATAAGTCTAAGATATTTTAACCCAATTGGTGCTGATTTAAAAACTGGGCTTTCAGATCAGCCATTAGGTAAACCTCTTAATTTGATAACAATCCTTAACCATGCAATTAAATTTAAGAAAAAATTTGAAATATATGGGAATGATTACAATACTAAAGATGGCACCTGTTTAAGGGATTTTATACATGTAATAGATTTAGCTAAGGCTCACATAACCGCCTTAAAAAAAATTAATAAAATAAAAGGACATGAGGCAATAAATTTGGGGTTAGGCAAAGGTATCAGCGTACTAGATATTGTAAACTTATATGAAAAGATAAATAATATTAAAGTAGATTTTAAATTTTCAAAAAGAAGAAAAGGCGATGTGGCAATTTCATACGCAGACAATAAAAGGGCATTAAATCTTTTAGGCTGGAAACCCATTTACTCCTATGAAGATATGGTTCATGACTCATGGCAGGCATATTTAAAAAATTTTAAATAATTTTCAAGTTTCTCTGTTTATAATAGACAATAAAAAAGTTTAAAAAATAAAAATCCAATTATTGAATTTTTTAGCTTTTCCAAAAAGATGGAAGTAATAAAACAAAGATTGTTAACATCTCTAATCTTCCTAAAAACATTGTAATTGCAATAATAAACTTCGAATAATCACTTAGAGAATTATAGTTTCCCTCTGGACCGATAATTTCACCTAATCCTGGCCCTACATTGGAAATAGATGACGCTGCAGCGGAGATACAAGTTAAAAAATCAAGACCACTAAATGATAAAAGTAAAGCTGAAGCTGAAAAAGTTAATATATAAACAAAAAAAAATGTCATAACTGACTCATAGGTCGACTCAGGAACCTTTTTGCCATTAAATTGAGCTGTAAGTACCATATGAGGTTTTAACATTTTTTTTAAATGCAAATGAATATACTTAAACAAAATTTGAAATCGAAAAATTTTTAAACCCCCCGTGGTTGATCCGGCACAACCTCCAATAAACATAAGTAAGAGAAACAATACTGATGCATAGTTGCCCCATTTTTCAAAATTACTACTGACATAGCCTGTGCCAGATATAATTGACACAGTATTAAAACTAATTGTAATCAATTTATCCAAAGCTCCTCCATCAACATAAGAATTTGCAAAATAATAAATCAAAACAATAGCTAAAATCAATATAACCAAAAAAAGTCTTATTTGATGATCTTTTGTAATGGATAAAATATTATTAAAATTTGTTTGAGCTAGTAGAAGAAAAGGAAGACTTCCTACAACCATAAAAATAATTGCTATAAATAAAATAATATTACTTTGAAAGTATGCAAATGAGCTATCATGTGTAGAAAATCCACCTGTAGAAATTGTTGTTAAACTATGGGCTAGAGCATCAAACAGACTCATTTCATTGAGGTAATAAAGAATAAATAGAAGTCCTGTCAAAGCAGAATAGACAATCACAATCTTAGTAACTACTGAAGAAATTTTGGGTAAAAATTTGTCATAAGGGTCATCTCCCTCTAAGTGAAAAAGTTGCATACCCCCAATACGAAGAAAGGGCAAAATTACTAAAGCTATAACGACAATTCCAATACCACCTAACCATTGTAATAGTGCTCTCCATAAAAGAATACCTTTTGGTAATTCATCAAGATTATTTAAAATTGTAGCACCTGTAGTAGTTATACCACTCATTGACTCAAAAAATGCATCAATGACCGAAAGGTTAGTTGCTGTATAAATAAATGGAACTGCACACAAAATTCCCAAAAGTATCCAAGAAAGCACAGTGATCAAAAAAGCCTCTTTGATAGAAATTTTAAGCTCCACATTTCTATTAGTAATTACCAACGACCCACCTACAATTATATATAACAAAATTGGTACCGCGTAAGATTGCCAAGACTCGGTTTGATAAATTAATTCTGTTATCATAGGAATAAATAAGAGGAAACCTACAGCACATACAACTGTTCCACCAACTAGGGCGATAGGTTTAAGATTCAGCATTGAAGATAAATTTAGTGTAGTTTTTTTTGGTCATACGGGCTATCAAGTGAAAATGTAGGAATATCTATTTTTAACTGATCACCATTTTTTTGAGACATTAAATAAAAGCCTTGCATAAAACCATTTGTAGTTTTAAGTGGAGTGCCGCTAGTATATTCAAAGCTCTCTCCAGGATGTAAAATAGGAAATTCACCAACTACTCCTTCACCCTGAATATTCATAATTTTACCATTTGCATCAATAATTACCCAGTTGCGTCGATTGAGTTTTATAGTATTTGCTGAGGAGTTTTTAATGTTGACTTGATAAGCCCAAACATAGTGACCCTCTTGAGGAGATGACTGATCATCAAGAAAATATGGAGTCACTGTTACTGTAACACCTTTAGTAGTTTTAGAATACATTAGTTTAAATATACCCCATTTAAGGGGTATATTGAATAAATAGATTTTTAAAATAAACCTTGGATCAAACCTTTTTCATCTAGAACAATTGAATTAGCGCTTGGGACTCTTGGTAAACCAGGCATTGTCATAATTGCACCAGTAACAACAACTATAAATCCTGCGCCTGCTGAAAGTCTTACTTCTCTTACGGGCACTGAAAATCCTTTAGGCGCCCCTCTTAAAGAGGGGTTAGTAGAAAAACTATATTGAGTTTTGGCAATACAAATAGGAAGCTTCCCGTAACCACTTTCTTCAAAACCTTTCAATTGATCGCTTATAGCTTTATCAATCACAATATCATCAGCACGGTAGATTTTTTGAGCAACAGATCTAATTTTTTCTTCAAGAGAAACATCATCCTCATACATGTACTTAAAATTAGAAGGGTTGCTTGACTCGCAAACTTTTACTACTTCTTCAGCTAACTCTAAAGTACCATCACCGCCATTTGCCCAGTGAGAACAAAGTATAGCTTTAACTCCTAGTTTTTCACAACCTTCAGTGATAACTTTACTTTCCAACTCGGTATCAAGAGTAAAACTATTAATAGCTACTATTGTTTCAAGTCCAAAAGATTGAATATTTTCAATATGTCTTTGTAAGTTTTCAAAACCCTTTTCAACTGCACCTACATTTTCTTTGTTAAGGTCTCCTTTTTCTATACCACCATGAGATTTCAATGCTCTTACGGTTGCCACAATAACCACAACACTTGGAGTCAATTCAGCTTTACGACATTTAATATCTAAAAATTTCTCAGCACCTAAATCTGCTCCAAATCCTGCTTCAGTTACAACATAATCAGCAAGTTTTAAACCAGCTTTAGTAGCTATTACTGTATTACATCCGTGCGCAATATTAGCAAACGGACCTCCGTGAATAATCGCAGGATTATTTTCTAACGTTTGAACTAAATTAGGCATCAGAGCATTTTTTAATAAAACTGTCATTGGCCCATCAGCCTTTACATCTCTAGCATAAATTGGAGACTTGTCTCTTTTATATGCAATTATTATGTCACCAATCCTTTTTTGAAGATCTCTAATATCATTTGCTAAACAAAAAATTGCCATAATCTCACTTGCAACTGTGATATCGAATTTATCCTCACGAGGAAATCCATTTGATACACCTCCAAGATTAACATTTACTTTTCTTAATGACCTATCACCTAA
>MDSV01182259.1_pt1 | contig 76119 bp, 50 predicted proteins | sample 810851 | NCBI WGS metagenome assembly MDSV01 (sample SAMN05326640, study PRJNA326480) | marine metagenome | isolation source: seawater | place: Atlantic Ocean: North East | collected 2012
ACAGTGATATCACACAAGAATGTGATTGACAATACGTTAAATCTTTTTAATCAATGTGGATTTAAAGTAGAAAAGCAAGTATACCGTTCTAATATGAACGCTAACGTTGCACAAGGAATATATTATATTACACCTCTGAATACAACTGATACAGAGATTATAGAAGAAACTGAGTTAGGAATGATGTTTGCTTGGACCAATTCATATGACAAGAGCACTAGATTTCAATGTGCTATTGGAGGATATGTTAAAGTATGCTTTAATGGAATGGTAGCCGGAGATATGCTTAATTTTAAAAGAAAGCATACAGGATCCGCACATCAGGATATTATGACCCAGTTAAGTAACCAGATCAGAAATGGTGAGAAGTATTATAAAAGAGTGCTTCAAGATAAGGAACTGATGAAGAGTGTTACTTTAAATTGTCAGATGCAATCAGAATTAGCAGGTAGATTATTTATTGATGAAGATATCCTTGACTCAACACAAATGAGTTGTGTTAAGAATGAGATAGCTAAACCAACATATAACTACAATACTAAGGCTGATACAGCTTGGACATTTTATAATCATGTTACGCATGCTTTGAAGAAGGCCCATCCAAGGGACTGGCTAGCAGATCAGCAGAACTTTCATGATTTTATGACCGCTGAGTGTCTTAACAGAAATACTACTAGTATGTATGATTTAAATTATGATAATGGATTACTAGGTATTACTATGGCAGATAATGATAACGCTATAGAAGTAGACCAGGATATTACAGAAAGTCAATTAGTACAAGATGTATATATGGGTAGATGATAGAAATTATTTGCTTAATACTGTTTATATACATTACTTTTAGTATTTGTTTAAATAATGAGAGGTAAAACCAACAGGGAGTTAGTTTATTTGCATTCTAGCTCCCCCCCTCTTTATGTATAACCCCTTTAATAAAGAATAACATGAATGCAGAAGAACGCAAAGAAAGACCAGTATTTACTGGCGTTATAAAATATTTCCCGGATGCTTTAATGGAGCTAGCTACCGTATCGTTAGCTGGCAACAAACAACATCATCCAGATAAACCCCTACATTGGGATCGTGAAAAGTCAACTGATGACTATGATGCTCTCGCTAGACATTTAATTAATGCTGGTGAAATAGATAGTGATGGAATTCGTCACACCGCAAAGGTAGCCTGGCGTGCATTGGCTTGTCTTCAAAAAGAACTTGAAGATTGTGGATGTGAAGAAGACACAGAAGGTGTAGAAATAATAAAAGAAGAAGGGTATGATGAGCAATTCGGCTCATTCAAAATTGAATAGCCGTGTTACAAATATGTGTTACAATGTGTTACAAATTACTTCCAGAATATACTTCCAAAAACTTCATTAGCTACTGTAGCTCCAGTGTTACCATCATTACCTCCATCAGTTACATTGAAACCAATTCCTAACTTAAAGGAAATACCTACAGGTAAAGATATAGTTATTGCACCACCATTGTTTGCTGCTGGAATAACAAATGACATTATAGATATATCTGCATCAACTGGGACACTAGCTTTATCAAATAGTCTAACCCAAACAGGTGAAGCACTCTGATTGTAAAAGGTAAAGCCATATACGCTACCCCCACCTTTTTTAATAAAGGTGTTATTAGTTGTAGCTGCTGAAATGAATTTATGAACGCTTAGTCCTCCAAAACCATATTGGTTTGGAACCGCCATAGCTTTTGGATATTCTGAATTCAATGAAGAAGACTCTGATGTATTATATTTTACTCCCATTTTATTTTAATTTATTTTATTACCATGTACTTAATGCAACTCTTTTCCACTGATTTGTTGCAACACAGACATATATATAGTCTGCTGTATATCTTATTTCTCCTAATCTACCTGTGTCAGTAGCACTTGAAGGTGCAGTGTTTAATTGATTTAAAGAATATTTACCTCCTGCTGCTAGTTCAAAACCATCATTTCTAACAACTGCTGACTTTGCACCATTATAATATAATTCTACTCCACTTCCATTTTGGAACAATGCCATAACACCATCAGAACTCCTTAGTGTGATGTCAGATCCAGAACCAGCTCCAGTTTCTATTTTGATAGTACTTCCTGCTACTGAATTATTTATAGCTAAATTACCTGCATTACTTGTAATAAAAGAATTTCCTCCACCGTGATATACTTGTAGATCATCACTATCTCCAAATAAAGCCTTACCATTATCAGCAAAGTTAGCATTACCTGTTACTGTTACTCCAGTGGTTGTAGTTTCAATTTTTTTACTATTATCATGGTATAACTCAACAGCTCCATTAGGTATAAATACACCCATATTTTCTAGAGCGTACATTATTTTAATATAGCCTGTACTATCAGATACTATTCTAAAATCTCCTGTTGTTCCATGCTTAATATATGAGGTATTTAAGTTGTCATGATATATTTCTAAATCATCAGATGTTCCAAATACAGCTTTTACATCGTCCAAATGTTTTGAATTTTTACTAAATGTTACTGTTTCTGATTGACCATTAATACTTACATATTCAGCTGTTCCTCCACTTCCGTTATCACAAAAGAATTTTATTTCACCATCATTTACATTTTGAGTGAATACAAGCAACCCTGAGTTATTATTAACTTGTGAGTTAGTTCCATCATGGAATATTTCCATATGGTTTCCGCCTGTTCCAAGAATAAGTTTCTTGCTGTTATATATTTCAACATCAGAACGGAATGAAGTTTTTATACTTGTATTAGCTGCTTGGACTACTATACCACTAGCACTATCTAATTGAAGCTCACCGGTAGCATCTACATCTATATTATCAGCAACAGTAGCAAGGGTTATTTTTTGGTAACCAGAAGCACTCATATTAGTACCATCGTCTGTCATCAATGAATCACCTATTGTATCTGCGTCAATCCATTTAGTAATTTTATTAGCTGTACCACTACCATCTGGAACATCTATAGAATCCATAAAGTCTGATATGGTAACTTGCTTATTTGCATCTGCACTAGAATCATAGATAACTAAAGTATCAGCATCTACAACATTAATACCCATGTTAGGTAGTGTCTTAATTGTAAGACCTACTTTTATAGGTGATCCACCAGCAGAACTAACTATTACACCATCTTGTGGACCAGCAGCATCGGCAGTAATGCTTTCATAAGTTAAAGTGGTACCATTAGAAACAATAAGTTGACCCGCAGCACCTGGGGCTAATGGTGATTGAATGCCACTTGCATTACCTAACCATATATTACCCTGCGGAAGAGCTACAACTGGGTCATCATCTGACCATACAACTGTACCATCAGCTTGAGATCTTAGAACTCTGTTTGCTGCACCCGCTAGTGCACCATTGAAATCTTGTACAACAGATTTAATTCTAGTGAAGTCACCTACTCCAGTACCTAATTCAGTATTACCTTTTACAGTTAAGTCTACATCTACACCCAAACTGCCCGCTACAATAGCTGAAGTATCTAGTGAGTTTTGATAAATAATAGATTTAGCTATTGTTGGATTCTGAGTAGCACAACTACCACTTAGATCTGAATACATTGGTATAGATCTTTTAGTAGCATCTCCATTTTGTAACACTACATTCTGTAAGATGTGACATTTTAAATCTCCTAACTTAAGAATGAAAGGTTCCATACGTGGTTGGTAACCTGGGTTTCCTATAGAAGCGTTGTTATACATTCTCCCAAACTGAAACCAATCTTTTTGGGTATCTAGTTGTAAACTAGTTTTTCTCTTGTTTCTTTTATATAACCCTAACTCTTCTTGTACAAATATGCTCATAATTTTATACGTATAATGCTGCTAACTTGACTGATGCAGTAGCAGAACATGTTATTAAAATATTACCATCAGTATCATTGAATGCAGCTGTTTCAAAAGGTCCTAAGAATCCTTCTTCACCTGCTGCTAAACTTAATACTGCATTTTCTTTTTTTAATGTACCTAGCTGAGGATCAACAACTGTTGTAACTACAGGCACTACTGTAGCAGTTATAGAACCTCCACTACCATTTTCTACGTGGAAAAATTGTTTACCTGTGTTTGCTACCTTATCTCCTGCAGATGCTGGAGTTACTGTAGTAGGTTTAATACCTGCTTGTGTTATTTGTTGTGCTGTAATTGTTGCCATAATTTTATAAATTTTTATACTCCGTCTTCAAATACACCGTATTCTAATACTGGAGAACCACTTGTTGCTTGAATCCATACAAAGCTTTGTTGAGCATAAGGAAGGAATGCAAACTCACTAATAGATAATGATAAGAATGTATCACCTGCAGCTCCTGAATTATTTACTTTAACATTTATATTTTCACCAGCGTTTGTACTTACATTCTTAAAATATATATATACTTTCTTATCTCCTGCAGTATCAAACTCACCAACCGGTAATTTTTCAGCAGCAGAATTATTACATGTATATCTACCAGCTGCTTGTTCATCACCATTAAAGGTAATATTTACTACACCAGTATCTATATTTAAAGGATCAGACATAAAGTCTGTACTATCTAATTTTAATTGAGCTTTTAATGTTCCCATAATTTCTAACCTTTTCTATATCCTCTTTTAAAAGCAGCTGACTGAACTGGTTCTTTAGCTCTAGTAGACTTTTGAGGAGGATTTAAGTTTGTTTTTTTAGCCATTTTTATCTTAGCTTCAACTGATCTTCTATTCTTCTTTTGTTGAATAGCCTGATAAACTGAAGTAGGATTATAATAACCGTTCTCTGTTTCTATTTGGTATTTTCTACCTTTCATTGGAAAAGAGATTCCTTTTTTACTACCACCCATAACTTTATAATTTATTTATTGTTAACTAATAAGTGAGAACCGTCACATTGTCCGTTAGGATTTTGTGAGTTTCCACATGTACATTGAATACCTACTGTTCTCATTATTTCTTTTTCATTTTGCCAAGAGTTAAAGCTAATCTTGCTCTCTGAGCAGTTTTACCTTTTCCTTTTGCTTTTTCTCTTAACCAAGATTTTTTAATATCACCATCAGCTTTTAATGCACCAGCTCTTTTAGCTGTTGCTCTTAAAGCCCCTGGCTTTTTAATTGCCTTTTGAATCCAGTTCTTACCAGATTTTTTAGCTCCACCCTTTTTAAATACACTTCTAGCCATAGGCTTAGCATTTTTTCTAGGTGCACCTTTTAATTTTTTATGAGGCATAACTATTATCTTTTACGTCTTCCTTGTGCACTAGATCTGTTAGCAGAGTATGCTCTTTTGCCCTTAGACTTTTTCATACCTTTGCTTTCATCTCTTCTAGACTTGAAAGACTGTTTCTTTTTACCTTTGTTTCTCATTCCTAGAGATTCATCTAGTCTTGAGTTATAGCCCTGCTTTTTCTTTTTCTTTTTAACAGCACCACCTTTTTTATATTTAACTTCTCTACCGTCTCCGTAGACAACATCCATTACATCCCCACCATTTTCAAACATTGCAAGTCCGCCACCGGCAGCCATTCTTTCCATACCTGCTTGACGTGGGTCTTCGTTGTCTCCACCGGATCCGTATGAACCAAATAATTTCATTTTATCAGCCATGATTTCTAATTTTTATTTATTGTTACTTATTGTTTTAAATTTTTCAGCTCCTCTGGAACCAAAGTATGCTACATAGACAGTTACTAAAAGTGTCTGAAGTAAATCTACCCAACCGGTAGATACACTAAAGCTCCATTCAAAACTATCTAGTACTATTAATAACACCATTGACAGTGTTAAGAAAATCAAACTAATTGGTCTGGTATTCTTACTTAACCATGAATCTGATTTCATATCAGAGTCCCAACGTTTTGATACTTCTTGCATCTCAATCATATCTATTTCTAATAATTTTAATGCTTTTTCTTTATCCTCAGGCGGCAAAACTATATCTGCTTCCTTTTGTATAAGTCCTTTTACAACACCTAAAACTCCTGCATCAGGCAGTACATCTCCTACTAAACCAACTATGCTAGGAACTTTTTCAGTAAGAAACTTCCCCACTTTGGTATCTTTAAACTTCTTTTTAGGTTTTGTGCTCATAATTTTTTTTCGTATATGTACTATGTAACTGCTTCAGTTGATAAGCTACCTGCGTTGTCAACCTTAAGTTTCCAAACACTATTATCAGGTGCTGTTAATCTAACCTCTGTAGCAGGTCCTATTTGTATTTCATTTGTTGACTCAGCAACAGTTACCCCATTTGAAACTAAACTTCTAAAGTTCAGTGTCTCACCCACTTTATCTTTATATACTGCAATGCCAGATCCTAAACTAGCTGCAGTGTTTGGCTCCCCTGTTGTGTCTATTTCTACATAGTCATCATCAGATGAGTTGGCAAGAGTGAGGTTACTGCTAAGAGACTTAAGAGATCTGTAATATACAGTACATGTCTCAAGAACGTCATCAGATACTGTTTTCTGATATACTTGACCAGTGCCAGCAGCTGGAGTAGCCGGAGAATTTGCGTGTGCACAGTGTTCTGCAGCAACCTTAAAATCTCTCACCTTTATTACTTTAACTGATTTGTATGGTATTGGAGAAGCTACACCTTCCATATCAGGTTCTTCATTTACTCCAATTACTAAAACGTCATCTAAATTAGCCTTCTTGGCAAATACCTTTCTTCTAATTAGACTTAAAACATCAGTTAAAATGTTCATCTCTTTTTCTTTTTACCTGAGTGAGTCCAACCACCCATTTTATACGCTTGCATTTTTTCTGTGCCATCAACAGCTTTTACTAATCTTTTAGCTTCAGAACCATCTCTCATCTTTTTAACAAGAGATCCTAGCATCATATCATCTAGTTCTCCTCCATGCTCTACTAAAAAAGATTGTTGTTTATCCATGACAACTTTGTTTTTTATCACAAACGCTTTCTTTACAATAACCTAGACATACCCTACCAAAGGTTGCCCATTTAATAAATATGCAAATGTTTCTCATCTTCCTTGACCTTTATATTTTTTATAATAATTTTTACTCTTCTTTACATTGGAGCTTTTAGTCTTAGCATGTATACCGGGCCTCTTCTTACGTGCTGGCCTTGAATATGCTTTTAGAACTAAACGCTTCATCTACTTCATTTCTTTTTTGGTCTGCCTCTGCGTGAATTACCTTTGATAGCTTCTCCTACATCACCAATCTGATTTCCAACTTCCTTGATTGCTTTACCAATATCAGCTAATTCAGCTGCAGATAGTTTATATCGTCTTTGTATTTCATGAACAGTAGCAATTGCTTTCTCGTCAACTGAGGTTTTAGACCAAACAAAAACCCAATAATCTTGAAGACTCCATGTCCATAATACTTTAAAAAATTTTTTTACCATCTCTATTATAAATTGATTTATATAAATAATATACAAATTTTGTCACACATTACCAACCTATTGTGGTCAATTATGTTATATTTGTATCACGTATATATATAATATACAAAAAATAAAAAACCTATGAAGAAAATAAATCCATTAAACTGGAAACATAAAACAGCCATAGAGTTTCTGCCAACAGAGACACTATTAGGTATTAAATTAATTAACTGTGAAGTCATGTGTGAAGATGATTTATACAGACAAGCCTCCGGTATAGAAGTTGGATTTATTTTTTTTACTATATCATATGTAAATATAAGTTATTAAGCTTGGTGCTTTAATGAATTATTCTTACATTATTATTACTTGACAGCTACATTTTTTACTTATAAAGATGTAGCTTTTGTAGCCTTAAATTAAAACTTTTTAAATTAAAATTATGAATACAGATATCATTATCTCTGCTGAAGAAAAACTGGAGAGAAGAAAAAGAGCTGATAAATGGTTTGAAGCTCACGGAATAAATCCTAACACTAAAGGTAATACCTATCAGGAAAGAATATTAGATATTGCTCCTGTACCACAATGGCATAAAGAATCAGATGGCTTGATTAATTTTCCATGTAGTGTGAGTGTAGAGTCTTATTTCTTTTATACACATGTTGAAGTTAACTTTACAGATACATCTACTAATAAAGCTTACAGATTTGAAGGAGGCTCTGGTGGAATTGGTCTAGGTAGTTGTAGTTCTTTTGGTGATATATACTTTGGTAATGAAGAAACATTGTTAAAAGCAACTACATTTGGAGTATTCTTTGGAGCTGATGGTGGTGGTGCTGTACAAGTAACTTGGGGAACTAGCGGAAATGCAACTGCTGTTTGTGCTGGTGAAGGTGCTGGTGCATTTGGTGGTAGTGGATCCTGGAAAGAAGTATAACAATGTCTAGAAGAAAGAATGGTGTAAGAAAAGATTGGAGAACTTTACTCACAAAAATTAATACACTTAAAAAGAAACAAAGAAAAAATCCAGATGATGACTCTTTGAAAAGTAAAATTCAAGGGTTAATCTCAAAGGTTAGAATGCCAAAGAAGAATATAAAAACTATATAACATGAAGAACATTTTCAATCCACGTACAAATATTTTACCTTATGAATATCCAGAACTATTAAAATTTAAAGATGCTATAAGGCATGCATATTGGATTGATACAGAGTTTAACTTTACTGAAGACATACAGGACTTTAAGGTAAACATAACAGATCAAGAACGTGATGTTATCAAAAAGACTATGCTTGCTATAGCACAGATTGAAGTTAATGTAAAAACTTTCTGGGGTGATCTTTATAAGCGTATGCCTATTACAGAAATAGGAGATGTAGGATTTACTTTTGCTGAGTCAGAAGTTAGACATAAAGATGCTTATGCTAGATTGCTTAGAATACTTGGATTAGAAAATGAATTTACAAATGTGGTTGAAGTACCAGCAATTAAGAACAGAATTAAATACTTAAAAAAGTACTTAGATGGTACAAGATCTAGAGATGATAAGATGTATACTAAGTCTGTTTTATTATTCTCACTCTTCATAGAGCATGTTAGTTTATTTAGCCAGTTCCTGATTATGATGAGTTTTAACAAAGAAAGAAATGTACTTAAAGGCATCTCTAATGTAGTTGAAGCTACCAGTAAGGAAGAAGAGATACATGGTAACTTTGGTGCTGAGATTATTAATATTATTAAGAAAGAAAACCCTAATTGGTTTGATGAAGAGTTTAGTGAATTAATATATTCTGCATGTAAAAAAGCTTATATAGCAGAGTGTGGTATACTAGACTGGATTTTTGAAAAGGGTGAATTATCTTTTATCAATAAAGATACTATACAACATTTTATTATGAATAGATTTAACAATTCTTTGGAAAAGATTGGTATGAATGCTATCTTTGACGTTGATCAAAATCTATTAGAGAAAACAGAATGGTTTGATATTGAAATTACATCTACTAAAGAAGGTGATTTCTTTTATAAAAAATCTGTAGACTATAATAAGAAAAGTAAAAGTATAACTATTGATGATCTATTCTAATGGAGTATAAAAAATATTACTGGTTAAATGAAGACAGCAGAACCTTCTTATCTAGAGGATATATTACAGAATCTCCAGAACAACGCATAAAAGATATTGCATATAAAGCAGAAAAGTATTTAAACATTGATGGCTTTGCACAGAAGTTTGAAAGGTACATGTCTAAAGGATACTACTCTTTGTCTACGCCTGTATGGATTAACTTTGGAAAACAAAAAGGATTACCTATCAGTTGTTATGGATCCAACATAGATGATTCATTAGATAGTATCCTAAATGCAGGACGGGAAATAGGAATGATGTCTAAGTATGGTGGAGGTACCAGTGCATACTTAGGAAACATTAGACCTAGAGGTGCAGTGATCTCTACTGGTGGTTTAGCAGATGGTCCTGTTCACTATGCAAAGATTTATGATACTGTAGTAGATGTATGTAAACAGTCTGAAGCAAGACGTGGAGCATGTGCAGTATACTTACCACTAGAACACCCGGATATACTAGACTTCTTAGATATTGGTACTGAGGGAAACCCAATACAAAACTTACAATATGGTATAACAGTTACTGATGACTGGATTACAAGCATGAAAGCAGGGAGTAAAGATAAACGTAAGATCTGGGCTAAAGTAATTCAAAGAAGAAGTGAATTTGGTTTTCCTTATATCATGTTTAAAGATAACTCAAATAGAAATACTCCATATTCAGAGATGGGTATGGAGATTACTGCTTCTAATTTATGTTCAGAGATTCAATTACCCACTGACAGCTTTCATAGTTTCGTGTGTTGCTTAGGATCTATTAACTTATTACATTGGGATGAAATTGTTAACACAGATGCTGTGGAAACTTATGTTTATTTTCTTAATGCAGTAATGGATGAATTTATAAAAAAGGCAGAAGTAAAAGCCGGTATGAAGAGAGCTTATAACTTTGCTAGCAAACATAGAGCTATTGGAGTAGGAGTTCTTGGATACCATAGTTTACTACAATCAAAGCTTATTGAATTTGAGTCACTAGCAGCAAAAGGATTAAATAGTAGTATATTTAAAACTCTAAAAGAAAAATCAGAAGAAGCTTCTAGATGGTTATATGATCATAAAGGATATAGATGTAAAAGAGAGGGTTATGCAAATACTACACTTATTGCTATTGCTCCTACTAAATCTAGTTCATTTATTCATGGACAAGTCTCTATGGGTATTGAGCCAATTAAATCTAATTACTTTATTAAAGACTTAGCAAAATCAAAAACCGTATATAAAAATCCGTTTCTAGAACAAGAGCTAGATAAGTATGGATTAAATAATAAAAAAACTTGGGATAGTATACTTAAGAAAGATGGGTCTGTACAGCATTTAAACTTTCCTACTAAGGAAGTATTTAAATCATTTGTAGAGATTACACCTAAAGAATTAGTATTACAGGCTGCTCAAAGACAACAATATATTGATCAGTCACAGAGTTTGAATTTAATGATTCATCCATCTGTTCCCGCAAAAGATATAAATCAATTGTATTTATATGCTCACAAGGAAGGAGTTAAAACATTATACTATCAATTTAGTCAGAGCTCTGCTCAAGACTTTGCTAGAAATATTTTAGACTGTGTAAGCTGTGAGGCTTAATTATTAACTTTATAAATTTTTTAAAATGAAAAACAATTTTTTAATTATGTTATTCTCTCTATTAATAATAGGGTGTGGTAACAAGAAACCAGCTGAAGCTGTGGCAGAGGAATCTGTACCAGTAGAAGAAGCTGTAGAAGTTAGACAAGACGTTTGGTTAAGTGCATCTAAAACTGATTGTCTAAGAGTAAGTAAAGGTAACGTTAAAGATGATCATTCTCATGATGACTTTAGTCCTGCCGTTGATACAGAGTTCTGTCCAGGTGATACTTGGAAAGATGTAAGCGGTGGTGCTCAAAACTGGTTAGTACTAGATGTTATGGCCGGACAAACTTACGTTACAACTACCACAGTACATTGGGCAATGCCTGTTGCACCGTGGACTCCTTATGCTGATCCTATATCTATGGGTTCAGATAACAAGCCAGATGGCGTATTGACTTTTGATAAAAATGGTGACGGATCTTATAACGTCTCAGTATCAAAAGAATAAATGCAACTCACACGGTGGGAGATAACGCTGGGTCTTTTTAATGGTATATTATTTGGATACCGGCAGTATATTAATGAATCACAGCTCTATGGCAGTTATGCTGTAGAGCATGTGCTTTATTGTGGAGTGTTTGATATTTGTTTAACAATGTATTATGATAATTAGATATATAATTTTTACAATAATTTACTTACTAGTAGTCTTTCATTTAGTAAGTTGTAAGACTAACACATATAACCCTGATACTGATCCAGAAGTTTTGGATTGGTATATAGATAATAATGATACTATTATCTATAATAAACAAGATTCAATTAGAGATGCCCGTGCAAGATGGGATTATCACAGAAGTCTTGCACATGATAGTCTTTGGGAATGATAGATCAGAGTATGGTAAAAGATGCAATAATTAAAATTCTTGATGTGCTTGAAGCTGAATTTAAAAAAAGAATTGAGCAAAGCCCTTGGGAACAAGACAGAGATCTATGGAGTAAATGGCATGATCAAATAAGAGAAATGCTTGCAGTCCTTAGGTCAGGTGGAATAAAGTAATTAATTATTTATTCTACCCCCTCTACTAGATCCACCACTGGATGAACTAGATCCTCTACTTATATTAGATGAAGTACCCCCTCTACTGAAATTACTATTAACACTATTATTATTAACATTGTTAATACTTGGTCTGCTCCAGGAAGAATTATTATAATTAGGTTTTACATTGTTGTTGATAACAGGCCTAGATGAGTTATTATTAATGTTAACATTGTTAGGATTAGAATATACTCTTGGTTTTATACCGCTGTTTCTTATTTGTGTTATAACTTCATTAAGGTTATTACTTAGAGGTCTAGGATTCTCATGTCTTCTGTTTATAGTATTTTCTATATTTCTACTGCCTCTTCTTCCATTTATATAAGCTACATTTTGATAGCTTGAATTCCATTGATTATTCCAAGACCAAGGTCTATAAGGTCTGTACCAGCTATAATAAGAATGATTCCAACCAAAAGAGTGTGGATAGTTCCAGGCCCAGTCTGTCCAGAACCAATTACTGTAGAAGTATACATCAAATCTATTGTAGGGTCTCCATATACCATCAAGCCTAGGATTATTCCAATACCAGCTGTAGGGTTGATTCATTGCATATTGTGCAAAATCCCATCTAAAGTTAAAGTCTGTTCTAAGTTTATACCTCAGATGTGAAAAAGAATTGATTGTGTCAATCTTAGTATCATCAGCAATAGGTATAACATAATCAACCGGGTACATAGGATCATGATTAAGCAATGCTAGCTTGTAAGAAGAACAACTAAAACATAGTAATATTAAAAATGTTATAAAGTATCTTATCATAATCCTGGGTGAGGAAGTTGTAAAGTTTTTTTCTTACCGCCGTCATAGATATAAGCATGCCCTTCCTCTATTAAAGTTTTACACACGTCTATCTGAAGACCTTGATCATTCTGTACAAATATCTCTGCAAGAACCCTACCATATTTTCCAGTACCATAAGATCTAATTCGGAAGTATCCCTTTTTGGCTGATGTTTCACTTAACAATTCTTTAGTTCGTGCCTTAGCCGCTAGGCCTAATTTCTTTTCATCTAAGTCTCTCGTTCTACACTCCCACGTATCTAAACCGTAAAACCTAATTCTTTTTTTAACTTCTATATCAAAACCTAAATCAATCATAGCATCAACGGTATCTCCGTCAACTACTCTAACTAGCTTTGCTCTATAAATATATTTTTCCATCATTCATCTAATTTTTTAAATATTAAATGCATTAAATAAAAACTTGTGAAAAAAATAAGTATTGCTATAAAAGCTTTCATTAGAATTGGCTAGCCTTAGATAAGTCTAAAATGTCTTGTGATAGCTCATCTAAAGTAACAGGACATTCAAGATCCAGTCCTGCTTTATATATATTTTCTTTATAACCTTCTTTGAATATAATTAAGGTTGGGGCCATTCTTACCTTATACTTTTTCTTTGCACTTGGTGAGTCAGCTATATTACATCTATAATATTTAACTCCTTCAAGTTTATCCCAATCTTTAAATGCATTGTCTTTATTAAATTCTGCATAAAATTCAATTACCACAATATCAAAATCTTCTCCAAAAGCATTTTTTCCTGAAATAGCACTCTCAAAATTGTCATCTGTTAACCAATCTTGAGCAGATGTAGTTGTTCCTACTAGTAATAATAGTATTAGTAGTACATTTTTCATGTGTTCTTATTTAGTACTCAATTCATAAAGACGTTGTTCTACCTTCTCCAATGTTCCTTTTATTTCTTCTACGTCTTCCTGAGTGTTCATAATAGTTTCTCTGATGAGCTCATCTTTTAAATCATATTCTACTCTATCAATAGGGGGTTCTGGTTTTTCCATAGCTAAAGCTATATCAGCCTGTAAGGTAAACCACATAGTAGCTAATGTTATAGTAAACCCTACAATCATTCCTATTGTTTTAAGATCAACTGTTACTTTAGTTTCCTCTCCAATCTGAGGTGGTATCTGTGTTGCCATTGTTTATATTATTTAAATGAAAAGTTTAAGCCTACACTGCTTTGAAACAATTCACTATCCCACATTTTTGCATATTCTCCTTCAACAAATAGACCTAAATTTTTACTAAGTCTCCATCCAAAATTTACTCCTGCAGAGTAATCATCCCATTGTTTTGGTTCTGCATCTTGTCTTAATCCACCTTTACCCCAGTTATCTCTGTTTAGATAACTAAAGTCTTCATCACCTTGAATATATTTGTGATGTGGTAAAATGTAGTTTGCGTAAGCATGTAGCCAAAATTTATTTTTATAATGATAAAAATCTAAACCAACAATAGGTGCTACCTCACCAAAAGCATCTATAAGATCCCATTGTTCATTATTATATCTATTAATTAAATCTCTAAATACTGTATTTCTAAAATCTATATCTGAGTAAGCAACTATTTCTCCTTCAGGGTTTTTCCATATCCAATCTTGCTGTTCTTCTCCTGTTGCTTCATCAGTATAAGTAGTAAAGTGATCACTGTATCCATACTCATATCCTAAACTATACCATGGATTAGCTGGGTATTCTATCTCTTCCCCTGTATTAGGATTTGTGTAGATTTCAGTTTCATTCAACCAGATCTCAATTGGGTTATATCCGTAAGCTCTTTCATGAGTACGGTAGATTGCACCGGCAGATATACTAAATTTCTTACCAATAGGTAACCTAGCTCTAACCTCAGCGGATTTGAAGTTTAAGTTTATACTACCTACTTCTCTTGACTCAGCTTTTACTATGTGGTATTTGCCAGTGTGTTTAATAAACATTCTGTGGTTATTAAATTCTTCACCACGTAAACGTTCTTTTTCATAGTGGAATTGGTATTCAAGTCCTTGTAGTGCTGAGGAAGGGGCTGTAAATGCTAGCTGGTTTTCTGTACCATCATACCAGTTTCTAGGCTTTCTTTCATAGTCAAAACGTGCTAACTTTCTTATACCTACACCAAGTCTGTAATCAAAATCATAATAGTTTGTTACATCAATTACTCTAGGTATACCATACAAATCTCCGTCAGCTGGTCTCTCTACAAAGAAATCTTTTCTACTTGGTTCATAAGAACTACGTGCATCACCAGCAACGTATACAGTACCATACTGTAGAAAGTCTTGATATAAAGATTTAAAGAATTTAGGTTTATCCTGTCCTAAAACAGTGTGAGTCAGTAAAATACATACCAACACAAGAAAATATTTTTTCATATTTATATAGTTCTAAGTTCAATTCTGTGTTGGTTATATTAATAATATACAGATTTTAGTTTACATTTTAAAATTTTAAATCTGCAAATTTGTCTTTTATTTTATAAAGAAGTCCGTATTTGTTAGATAACTTTTATACTTCTTAATACTATAAAATATAGGCATGGCATCTGACCAGTTCTTAAATATTTTAGATTCTCCTGCTTTTGGATTATTCTGATATACAAATTTACTATTTTCTGCCCATCTTTTATTAGCTCCTTCTACACCTCTTTCTCCAACTATATACATACCATAATAGAATGGTGCTTGTATAGTAAGGTTCATAGCTTCAGCTAGCTCTCCAAGCGTTCTTGTAGCAGGCATAGGAGATTTAAAGAATTGGTATTGTTGCTCCACACCCATAGGAGTTGGTGTAAATAGTAAAGATTCTTTTAAGGTTCTATCACCCGTATATCTTAAAAAGTTTTTTAGTCTTTTCATTTCATCACTATCATCATCTTCTCCTACTAATATAGCATCTAATACTATTGATATAAGTGTAATGGATGCTATAATACCTGCCTCACCCACTGTTCTATATACATTTAATAGTTTATTCATAGCTCTCTGATCTGCTTGTGTGCCTTCTCCAGTAAACCCATACTCTTCTAAGAAACCAGATTTTAAATTACGGAAACCATCACCACGCTTTACTTGTGAATAAGAGTATCTAATAAAGTCTGCCATAGAAGCATATCTTCCTTCCATCCAACCTAAGTTTTCATCAAAGTATTCTTGTTGATATCTTGCTCTAACTGCTGGTGCAATCCATTTATGGAACTGGGCAGCTAACTGACCTAATGTATAGGCTTGTATATACATTCTATCATCTCTAGCGTAGTTACCATGTATTTGTTTATTTACCTCACGGATTTTATTTCTTAATTCATACCTATATTTGTTATTATACTCACGTCTTCTACCATCTTTTTCTATTACAGTATCAAATCCTTCTTTTAATTTTAAAGTATGTGTTTTAGTATCAAAGTCAAATGCATCATATAATGATAGTTGCTCACCTGTTTGACTATTTTCCATCATTGTATCCATTAACATAGCCATCCCCACTTTAGTTTGTACAGTGTATTCTGCTGCATCCTGCATTACATAACCCCAGTTTGTGAATCTTCTCCATATAGTTTCTTCACCGGGTTGATCATATGCAGATCCAAATTCTCGTTGCTCTTGCAGTTTATCCATCATCCTATACATAGTAACAAAACCTTCATACTTACTATTAGGTTTTTCTACATCATAGTCTGACTTATTTAAACTCTTCAATGTACCTAGGGTAGCAATGTCTGCTAGATCTTGAGCAGCGTGACCTGTTCTTTTTATTACATCAGTTAAAGCCCTTTTCTTAAACTCAAAACTAGATCTTAAGTAAGCTTCTTTACTAAAGAATCTTTGACCTAGTAATTCTATGTTATTGTTTACTTGACCTATTAAATAGTTTTGGAAGTTACCAAAAGGGTTAAATGCTACATAAGATAAAGAAGAAAGCTGGATACCACCTTCTGCTAAATTTTGAAACCAACCTCTTGTCTTTTCTTCATTATCATAGTACACCATACTCATCCACTTTCTTGCTCTGGTAAGAGTATTTGAATCTCCTTTTCCTGCATCTCTTTTGACACCTACTTGTTTAAATATACCATCAACAAATTTACCTACACGTGTTGAAGATTCTGCTGATACATACTCTCTTTGCTCTAACACTTTGACCATAGAGTTAAGTGTATCTTCTATAGTTCCCATAGTTTCATAATGTTCAGCCATAGCACTGAACTTTAATAGACTAGTAGCAATATCTTTATTGATCTCTCCTAGTGTTGGTTGATTTCTTAATCTTTCTATTCTTCCATTAAGTAATGCCTTTTGAGTTTTATATTTTGTAAGAGTTATTTTACCTTTCTTTCTTTGGTCATTCAATGCATTTAGCTCTGCCTCAGCATCTTCTAAATCTTTATCTGTTCTAGGTCTGCCAGTATAATATATAGGCATTGTACTTACAATATTTCCATTCTCATCTAGTGCAACTGATTTTTGTGTAGAAGTTGTTTCAAATAAATTCTTAACACTTCTAGACATTCTTCCAAAGAGTTTTGTTACTAGGCTTGGCTGAGCTTTTAAGTTTGAAAGAATATGACTTTTAACTGTAGGTACTCTACCTAACATATTACTTCTTGTTCCAACAGGTAACATACGCAATAACTCTTCTTCATAGTATTGTATGTAAAGCTCATAAAATTCTTTTTGAGCTTGTCCTAATGCATCTTTAGGATTCATTAAGTCAATATACTTTTGACTACGCATATCTTGTCCTGATGCAGTCATTTCTCTTACTTCTCTATACTTTACTTTGGGAGATCTGTATGTTTGATCTTTAATAATTCTACCAGTAGGTTGTCCATCTACTCTAATTGCTTTTGTATATGGCACAAAATTAAAATATTTTGCTTCATATAAACCATATGTAGAATCAGGTATACCAGGCTTTCTACGCCATGATCCAAAGTCTCCTTCTCCAGGAACCCAATATTCAAATTGATTTCTAGCGTCTTTAAATTCTTGTGTGTAAAAATGATATTCACCATCTACTAAATCACCATTTTCATCTTTCATCTCAGCTCTGAAGAAGTTACCTAATGCAGCTTTTTTATTAGCTAGATCTATATTATAATCAATGTCTTCTTGTGATGCTGAATCATCTGTTACATCTCTATATATGTATGGTTTTCCTTCATTATCATATAAGACTTTTCTTAGATCAAAGTGTAATTGATTGTATTGTGATCCAATCTTTTTTACATATGTACCTAAGAAGTTTCCTTCATCATCAAAGTTTAACATAAAGTCATACATTTTTTGGAAATCCTCAGTCCCTGTAAGTTTGGCTATTTTATTACCTGCTTTTCTAATAGCATTTTCTCTTGTAGCCACTCTATCTAATAACTCTTGTTTTTTAGCTTTATATATCTTATCCATAATAGCCAACATTGTATCAGGAGATGTGGCCATATCTCTAGTAGTTAGGTCTAGTAAACTAATATCCTCAGTCATTCTCATTAGTTCATCTAAATCTTCCATAGTAAACTGACTTCCTTCTTCACCAAAGTTTTTATTAGATGTTTCTCTTATGACTTCTTTTACATAATTAAAAATAGATTGGTCTATTAATCCTTCTTTATTATCTGTTCCTGCTAGTTTATTTAATTCTAATTGCAAGTTAAGAACTAAAGATCTTTGAGTTGCGTTTAGTTCTGTAGAATCTTGAATAGAATATAATCCTCTAAATGTAGCTATAAATCTATTGAAGTTTAAAACATAAGTTATAAATTCATTCTTACCATAGTTTTCTGGGTTCTCTACATAAGTTGAAAAAGCTTTAACTTGTTTTAATGCATCTCTAAGCAATGCAGAATATGTTTTAGACTGTGCTATAGGGCCTTCTGATATAGCTATACCTATCATAGCTAAACTATTTTCTATTCCTTCTGCTACATCTTCCTTAGTTCTATCCATAAAAATATTACTTTTTATGGTGTCAATAGCTTTTCTTTTTTCTATCAAGCCTAATCTATAATCCTTTAATGCACTTAAAATAGTATTATACTCTGGATATGTTTGGGCATCAATAGTATCAGCCATAGCTTCATTTTCTTGAAACTCTTGGTTACCCATATATATTGCATCCTCTGCATTTTCTACTGCTTGTTCTAGTTTCTCCGCTTCTATGTTATAATCTATCAGTGGAACTAGTTTATCTACATGTAGTATGTTTTGTGATGGTGGATGATTAACCCAGTCATCCATTTTAATATTACCATCAAACTTTTGATTTTTCTTTTTTCCTTTGATACCTGCTAACATATGGAATGTAGAAGCTGCATAATCTCCTTGATATACTTTATATCCCATATTCTGCAACATTCTTCTATATATATTTACTTGCAGATTGTGTTGCTGTCTTGTAGATAATTTATCTATACCAGCTTGTTTAAGTAAACTATCATCTGATAAATCCCATTCTTTATCATATAGCTTAGATTGTTTTCTTCCAAAGGCTGTATCCTTGATTGTAGGAGTAAGTAAAGAATTTTTAGTTGTTTTAAGATCTACAACTTTTATAAAACCGTTTTTATCTATAACAATTAGATCTGCTGTACCAGCCATTTTGCTTGCCTCATCAAATAAAACTACTTGAGATAAAACTACAGAGCCTTCGGGTGCTATCATTTTTACAACTGAGTCTAAAGTCTTATAAACATCCTTAGCAGTTTCTTCATTGATGACGTTCATCTTTGGCATTACATCAGCCAATGGTGAACCAGCTACAATACCATCTAATAATGCATCTACATCATTACCAATGTCAATATTTAATTGTACATCTTCCTGGTTCTTTAGTGTACCTTTGATAGCTGTAGTTACTGAGGTATATATTTCTCCGTTAGTTATATCTACATATGTATGATCTTCTTCATTAAGAGTTACAATTGTTGCACCTGCAGTTGTATCATTTAAATTAGCTGAGAGAGAATCTATTTCTTGTTCACTCTGTTGTGCTTGATGAAATAATTTTTTTATAACAGCTGCCTGAATATCATTTGACTGACTAATTACTCTATCTACTTGTGATTGTTTTTCTGGTGTTAAACTAAATCTAATTGTTCCATTAACCCGTTTCTCTAATTTAAATTCTATTCCTTCGGTGTTAAGAAGTTTTGCAAGATCACTAAATGTTGAGTTAGCACTTATATCACCAACAACTATAGCTCTTCCCGTTAAGTATTCATTGAAGTTTTGTAACAACTCCATAAACCAATCTAAAGCCTGCTTAACTCTATCTAAGAAACTTTGAGTAGGTTGTGTTTCATATTCATTATTGAAATGTCTAGATAAAGCTTGTGTAACTATTTCTAAATTTTGATCTAATTCACTAAAGTTTCTTGACTTATTATATGAGTCCATTATCTCCTGTGTCATTACAGGAAAGTTCTTCTTAGCTTCTGCTAATAAGTTATTAAATAAATCTGCATTATCTATTTTAATTGCATCTATAAAGGGGTGTAACATTTCCTCTATTGCTGTTTCATCTGTTACTCTACCTTTAATTAGATAAGCTGTACCATCTACATAGAAAGAATTTACTTTATTAAAAGGTACATTCTTTTTTTTCCATTCAGGCATAGATTCATATAGTTCTTCTGCCTTTGAAACAGACAACATTTGTACATTAACTTGTGGAAATAATCTTTTAAGGTGCATTACCACACCTCTAGCTCTAGGAGTATCCCATGACCTAGATCTTTCTAGAATGTCTTTAGCAGATAACATATCTTCATTAACAGTCACTCTAAATGTTTTCTGTGTTCTTTCTATGTTAACTCTGTCTTGTGGAATATTATTAATCTCTAAATACCTTTGCAGTCTTTTAAGATTAGATTGTAATACTGTTTCATCATATGCTCTAGTATTTGCATTAGAATTGTTTACATAAAAACTTCCTTGATAACTATGTGCAATTCTTTCTCTACGTAGATTATTAAGTAAAGATTCTGCAAAATCTCTTTGCCTTAGTGCAAAAGCTATCTTTTGATTCTGTCTAAACTCTTGTGCTTCTAGTACTGTAGGAAATGTATCTACATTATTCAGACTTTGCCAACTATTAATTACATTATCTGTAGCAATATTAGTACTGTACACCTCCTTGAGTGCAATGTATTCAGCCGCATTTTTATTAAAACATTTTGCCATAATTACAAGTTACAATTTTTTATTTGATCAAGAAAGGATTCTTCACTTTCAAATGTACCCTCAGTATAGGCAGCTATAAAATCCTCTAAATCATTTATGTTATCATTTTCTCTAAGTTTGGCTAATACATCTTTATTACCTTGAATGTTAGCATCCCAAAAATTAGTAAGTAATGGATATTGTTCTGTTAACTCTTGATTAAAATCTAAGGTTAGTTGTTGTTCTATTTCAGTTTGCTCAGGTAATGATTGATCTATATCCTCTATTGTATTTACTTCTATTTCATTATTATCCATAGCCACCTCGTTTTGACTTAGTTGCTCAAGCAAAGCAGCTTTGTCAGATATATTTACAGCATCTGCCTCAGGATCTAACTGAACTGTCACTGAGCTTTCATTAGCCTCTATATTGGTGTTTTCATTTTTAAGCACAGCTTGTTCAATACTAAATGCATCAGCTAGAGCCATACCAGCTATCTCTGCTTCTACATCTTCATATCCCCTGTCTTTATCTTGATTTTTATCTTTAATAAATTGTCTAAGCTCAGCCTGTGTCATTCTATCTCCAAACATAAAACCTATTGCAGTTTGATAAATTGATCCTGTTGGCTCTACAGGAACATATTGGGTATTGTCTTCAGCTTGTTTATAAGTAATATACTTTATTTGGCCTGTCGCTAGGGTCTCATTCCCTATTCTAATATACCTTGGTCTACCCTCCAGAATATTTCTCACACCTTCTTTATTTTTAGTTATACCTTTTGGTAGTAGTTTTGTTTCTGATGTTATATATGTTGGTAGATTGTTACTATTATTTATATCTAGTAAATATTGATTTAAAAATTCATCTGTTAGCTCTTGTATATCTTTACCAAATATATCACTGCCTTGTAAATTATTTTGAAAAAATTGTTTAACTGTATCTATATGTTGTAGGTAAGACTGTAATGTAAATGGACTTATAGCATCCAATAATGATTGATATCTTAATTGTAATCCGTCTTTAACCATTATATAGTTAATAATAGATTGAGCATCATTCTTAGTGTCTAAGGATGTATAAAGCTTTAAGAAATCATTTTGTAAATCTACTTTCTGTGAAGAAGATAAATTTCTAAATGTATTAGCATTTGCTAAGTTTAATCCTGTATTGTTATCTACATCTTGAGCACGTAAACTAATAACAAAATTATCTAAAAAGAAATTATCTACACCTACATCAGTTTTCTTCATTCTATCTATGATATCATTAATAGACTCATATTGTGAAGGATATAAAATTGCATTACTTAATGAAGCAACTTGAGCTGAACCACCTACATCTTGATTCAGTTTATTATATTCATATGCTGTTAATGTAAGATATGCTAATAAATCATCAGTAATTTTCTGCTCTACTTGAGTTTTATCCATATCTGATATTTGCATATTATCTTTAGTTTGTTGTATAAGGGAAACAAATCCTGGAGTAGCAGTAATAAATACAGATGGTAATACATTGTCTACAAGATCTTGTAATAATTCTATGTATTGTCCTTGCCAAGAATCTTCATATACAGGTTTAAGATCTATAGGTGCATCTTTATCCTGTCCAAGTTGTATTGCTTCATTAATATCTTTTAGTTTTCCATTTACTTCAATTACACTTGATCCTAATTGTTTAGTTAAACTAGTAACAATACCCATCTTACTTGTAAAATTCTTTATCTTTATTATATTCTCAAATTGTTCTAAAACTTCTAGAATGTCACCATCAGTAGCATTTTGTGGATTATCTATTAGATCTAATAACAAATCATCAGTGAGCCTTCCACTAAGTGCTACACGTTTCTTTTTCATTTCTACAATTTCTGCCTCAACTAATTTATCAATTCCTAGATCTGTAGGATTCTTTTTATTCAATGCTTTTTCATAAAGCTCTTGAATTATAGGTTGGTTAATTAATAGTATGGAAGTTTTTAAAGGTATACCTAACGCAGTCATATTTGCTACAACACCTAATGCATGTCTGTTTAAACCTAGTTTAGAAAATAATCTATCCTTTGCATTATCTGTTGCCATTGTAATCAAAGCAGACATAGTATCTTGTTTTCTTTGTCCATTAACATCTACTGTGACACCATAATCATCATACATAGTTTTATTAAGATCTACCTCAAATCCTTTATTTAATTTACTTTTATTTTCTGTAAGTAAACTTAAATATAAATTAGGTAGAACTATTGCACCAATTGCAGATCCTTTATTTGCTTTAAATGCTTGAGTCTTTCCTACAAGATTATCTACGTCTGTATTATCTTCCTGGACTTTATCAGCAAAGTAATTTGAGTCACTTGATAACTCTGCTAAAGTATCTATAATAATATCTGTATTAGCTGGTGCGTATGAAATAGGTGAATAAGTAGGATTATCTACACCACCATCTTCAGTTACACCTCTGTTACCCATAAGTGCATATCTGTAATCTAAAACCTCATTATCATATGGTGCCTCATATGGTTCTCCATACTTAGCTACATATTCTCCATACTGTGCACTTGTAATAGGTAACCCTAATACTTGTAATGCTTTTATTCCGTTTTCAGATAAACCAGCATCAGATGCTATCTCTTGTTGTAAATCATCAACACTATTTTGAATTTCTGCTGCTACTTCTTTGTTTATATATAGATTGTATGCTTCATTATAAGTGGTACCAGGTACATCAACTTGATCACTCACATATCTTAAGTAATCTGTATACCTCTCTTCTTGACTTCTACCTTTACCATATTCATAAAACTTTTTACCTTCAACATAGAAATTTTTAATAGAAGCATGTATTTTATCTATATCAAAATCAGCTCCTGATACTTCAATCAACTCTTGAGCAAACATAGCTGAAGAACCATAATATACAGGTAAGAAATCTACAAGTCTCATATTAATTGTAGAGTGATTATCCTGAGATGGTATTCTAACCCCAAACATTTTTTCTATAACCTCAGGTATTTCTTCATTAGTATTTTCTACAAAATCCATTACACTCTTAAAATGTGCAGGCATGATCATTTCTGTATATCTTTGACCTGTAGTTGGATCTAATACACCTGACCTAAGTCTATCTATTATTACTACACCTTCTTTAGGTATATTTTTATTTGTTAATGAATCTAATTGTACTATCTCAGGTTTATTATCTAAACTCTCCCATACCTTTTGCCTAATTATTTGTGATTCTTTAGGTTGATTGTTTTCATCCAAACTAAATACTCTTCTATACACTTGGCTTCCAAAATCTGAAACAAGTGTTAGTTGTATACCAGGCACTCTTTCTCTAAATACTCCTTGAGCAAAATATGATAAAAATAATTGCTCAAACTTTTTAATAGTTATAGGATTATTTAAATTATACTTTTGTTCTCCATTCTCACTAGAAAAGAATTCTAATAAATTAGTAGAAGACTGACCAGCTTTTAAACTATTTACAGCATATTCTAAAAATGCTGCTAACTTAGGTGTCATTTTACCAGCATTTAGCTCATCCATTGCACCTTCTAATGAAAAGATTAAATTTCTTTTGTTTTTATATCTAAGAGTTACTCTTTTTTTGATTGCGTTATTATAACCCTCTCTTACTTCTCCTATACTCATCATTTGGCCATCAATAAAAACCATCACATCATCCTGTTGTTCAGATGTAACTATCTCTTTTACTTGACTTGGATCAATAATACTTAGTTTATTTGATGGATTAAGTACTTGTAGACCCATATATCTAGCATTTAGTGTAGTGTGTCCATTCTTAAATGGTTCAGCTGTCGTTAATTGATTTAAATCATTAATACGTTGCTTTTTCATTTTTATAGCACTCAATGGAGCAGCTATACTTATGGTATCTTTAGTATCTTCTATAGCTTCTAACTTAAGTCTTAAGTTATGTAAAGCTACTCTATTAGGTTTTGGTGTCCATGTATCTGTTTCTGCATCATAGTTAGAAGTAAACTCAGGTGTTAATACAAAAGCAGACATTTTTAAATAAGTATCACCGTCAGCATATACAAGCTTTTTAGAGTTAATCATACCATCTTGCTTTACTATACCTATAGGATTTTCAGCACTACCAAAAATTTCATCAGATGTAATTGGCGTACCAGCTTCTATTTGATCTAATAAATTTGCTTGTGCAGGACTAAGTTTACCAAAACCAAAGAACATATATCTAAATGCTTTAGTGGTAATATACATTTGAGCATCTGCTCTGTCTATGTTGTTCCCCGTAAAAGATGATGTGCCTACAGGCTCTTCTAAAGCTACTAAACTAATATCTTCTACTGGATGATTTACTCCTAACTTAGGAGCAGACACAGCACTATATGCACTATAGTATGCAGCATTTTGTTGTTTTGCTCTTTTAATTTGATCTACTGCACCTTGTAATGATATAGCTTGATCACCTAAGAGTATCTCATTTATAGCATAAGTATTAATGTAATCATTAAAAAAGATTTGTTTTAAGTTATGTTCTTCATTAGGAATTAAATTTAATCTAGTTGCTGACTCAGTAAGATTTTTTCTAGATACTCCAGCAGATACAACAAGACCATCTTTTATATTATTAGATATAGCATCTCTAATATTTAACTCATCTATCAGCTCTTGAAACTCATCAAACTGTTCTTCTAATCTATCTGCAATCTCTTTTCTTAATTGAGTCATAGATATATCTGCTTGTTTTAAAGCCTCCTCTAATGAAAGAGCTTCTTCAGCTTTACCTGACTCAACAGCAATACCTTCTAATACTGTCTTAGTTCTTGCACTTAATAACATATCACTATTATGGAACTTATATGCTCTTCCATCTTTAGTATTATAACCACTTATTACTTCTCCTGTAGCAGTTTCTACATTTGATTCTCTAACTATTCTATTAAATTCTGATCTTACTCTATCTACAAAAGCATCAACAGCTTCTTCTGTTAACACTACTTCATTACCACGCATCTCAACTGTTTTTACTACAGGTAGGTTAATCATATCTCCTGTGTTAGATGCTTCCATAACCCTAATTAAAGAAGGTGCTAAAGCTACGTCTTCTTTCATACCCATTCTATTCATAGTTGATATGGTTCTGACCCTATTGCTCTTAGTATTCAGTAATGCTGTGTAGTTATTTATAAGAGAAATTAAAAATTCTTGTGGAGTAAAATCACCATAAGTTGAAGAACTTAATACATTTGCTGTTCTTTCTGAAAGATCTAATTCATTATTAATAAAACTACTTAACTTATTTCCTGCTACTCTTACTATTTTTAATTGCTTAGCTGCAGCTAAAGATATAAATGCTGGATTATTAAGAAGCCAGTTGTTTTCTAAAGCAGGATTATATTGATAATATGCAGGATTAACAATTCTATCTAAGTTAATTCCTTCTTTATTTAAGTAAGCTATTTCTTTTAAATGATAAGTAGGCAATTGATTAGCATATACCAAGTCTCCATTTGGATTTCTAAATACAGATGCTCCAATAGTTTCATCAAAAGGTGCATTATTAATAGCCATAGTTTTTAACCTAGAGCTCATACCTAATTCACCTGTATCAAATATGTTTTGATTTTGTTGTATAAGTAAATCTAGTTGCTGTATATCTTCAAATTGCATTGGTGTTTCTTCTACATTTGTAGAAACTAATGCATCTTGTTTTTGAGTTTTATTACTTTTATTATATGCAATGCTAAACTCTATATATAAAGGACTTATTTTAATTCCTACTAAATCAAATAATTGTTCAGAATAACTTACAGCTTTATTACTCAAACTAACATTAGTTATTTTCTTTTCTGTTTTTATATCTTCTGATAGTTTTTGTAGTAATGTTTGTGTTTGTCTTTTTCTAGTTGGATTTTCTACTAACTGTTTTCTCTTTGTAATAAATGCTTGATACCATCTATCTAGTTGAGAGTTTATATCATCACGCTCAGCAGCAGAATATATTCTTATATTTCCTTGTGAATCTCTCTCATTAAATAAATACTCTACTCTAAAGTTTTCAAAACCTTTTATCAAAGATTGAAATAATGGAGCATTCTTTAATCGGCTAGGTAATGATGCATTAGAAAGTAATTCTTGTTCAGATATACCCACATCTTGTAAAATTCTATTTACAACAGCTCCAGCTTGTGAATTATGTTCTCCAAAGAAATACATACTTTGTAACATCTCTTTTGGATTTTCTAAGCCTTTTACGGCTTTTAATAATCCATTATATGCATCTGCCACGTTAACCGCAACAATTAAAGGTTCACCTTCTTTTAACTCAGTATTACCAAAATAATCCTGCTCTTCAAGTGTAGTTGTTGCTATATATGTTCTTAATTTAGTAGATAAAGATTTAAACCCACCAATTAAAGATTGATCCATATCATATTGAGAAGTATTTCTCAGCCCGGTGTCATCTTCAAAATACTCTGCTGTAAATTCATCTGACTCAGACTGAGCATTTATAATATTTAAAAGTTTTATTACTTCTCCTTTAATTTCTTCTTCATAAACATCAAATGCTTGTTGAATTTCATTTAATCTTAATTTTTGTTTTTGAGTTTTATCTGCATTAATTGAGTTAGCAGGATCATATAACCATGCAAAATCCTCTATTAATGTGTCCATCACTGCCTTTGCATTGTAAGGACCTGTTACATTCATAGTTCTATTTAAATACATAGCACTAATAGAACGTACTAATGGATCAGCAATATCACTATCTAAATATAAATATCCAATCTTACCACCTTCAGACTCGGATGAATATGGTATTAACGCATTAGCAATGGTTAACCCAGGTTGTAATGGAGCTGTAAATCCATTAGTTATAATATCTGCATTTTTAAATTTACCTGCGTCAATTTTTTCAAATAATGTTTGTAATTCAGATTTACTATAAGTACCTAAGAATGCTTTAATCCATTCTAGTATTCTTGTAAAGAAAGACTTGATAGCACTATTTGTGCTAGTATCCTTTGCAGATTTTTTAAACTTCTGGAACTCATCTGCCATATACTCTTCATAGTACTCTGCTTCTAGTTCTTTTCTAGACATGTTAGCATATGTATCTGCAGAGTTTTTGAACCTTTGTAGTTCTTTCTCAAAGCTCTTACCTTCAGCCCTGAGTTTAGCTCTTACTTCTTTTCTTGCTAGAGATTGTAATCTAGCTTGTTCTTCTGGTGTAAGTAGCATTCTATATACACCATGAAATGCTTCATGATACTTAAATGGATTTTGTGCTCCAGTATATATAGTACCCTGTATTTTCATACCGCTAGCTAACTGATGTAAATTCAAACCAAAGGCACCAACTCTTTCACCACCTGCTTTCATATTATTACCTAGCGTATTAATATCCTCTACACTAATAAAGCTTGGTAAGTTTTTTTCTGCCCAGCCCATAAATACGTCTATATCATCTATATCTTGTTCAGATAATTTAGCTGGTAATACTTTATTTGCTTTTCTTTCTAATGTTTTTCTTATTTTTAAAAGATCTTGATATTCTTTATTTTCTCTTAAAGTTTTTGCACGCAACTTAGGATCAACACCTTCTAATATACTAGCTTTTAAATCATCTATTTGTTTGATAACTTGGCTGAGTGAATCTTTTTTATCTACTGTTTCTGACTCAGTTTGTTCAGTCATAGATGCAACGCCACCTTTTTGTGCTACTTTAATATTAATCTCACTAAACCTGGCTTTTTCTACTTGCTCTTCTCTAGAATTAAGATCTATACCTCTTACACGTTTATTTACAATGTGATCAATGAACTCTGAGTTCATATCCATATAGTCATTCTCTCCTAAGCTTTTAAACTCTTCATCACTCAAATCAATTATACTTTCTTGAGATTCCTCTGCTACCATCATACTTGGTTGTGGATCAGCAACAGGCTCTACTTGTCTATCTATAATTGTTGATTTTTCTTGTTCAGCTTGTACAGCTGCTGAGTCTGCAAATAATCTTACTTGTTGTTGTACAACAACAGGAGGAGATACTTGAGTAGTTGTTTTGCTAATTATTTCATTTACATTTGTAACTGAAGGAAATGAATTTCTAAAGTTTGCATTAGCAACTTTAACACCTAGTTCTTTAACTGCTGGGTCATCATTAAATGAATCCAATAAAGTCTGTATTTTTTGAGATGCTGTAATCTCTTTATTATCTATAACATCAGAACCTATTACATGCTTTGCAACTTCTTGTTGAGTAGCTTGGTTATATAGTTGTATTTGTATTTTACCCCATGGAGTTACTTGTATTTGAATATCCATGTTAGGTTTAGAACTTATGAACAACCCACTTAGTAAATCTTCATTGTATTCTTTATTATAAGTAACTTCCTTTTCTTTTCCTTTGTCATCTACATTTTCTTTTACAGTTAGTTGTGCTCTTTCAATTAAATTTACAGCTAACTCTTGTCTACCTTCCTTACTTAAAGAAGAAGGTTTAAGAGGTACTAAAGCAAAAGTACCATTTGGAAGTAATACTGCAGCAATATATCTATCTCCTTTACCTCTTTGTAGTGGTCCATTATTCCACAGTCCTTGTTCTTTTAATTTATTTTCTACACTATCTGCAAAGTCAATCTTTTCACTACCTTCTAAATTACTAATCGTCTCTACTGTTCTATTAGGTGCTTTTAAATCATAGATTAAATAGTTGTTTTGATAGTCTGCATATTTATAATCTAAATCATTTAAGGATTTATCCTTACCATCAAAGAATACTACACCACCTTCAACGTTTAAAGACATGTTAAACGGTAATGAGTTTTGATCAATTGGTTGAGGTTCTGCACCAATACTTAAAGAATCTAAATAACTAACAAGCAATTGATTTACAGCAAAATTTTTGTGGACAAGACTTAAATCATTATTAGCTCCCTCTATTAAATTGGTAGCTTGTCTTCTAGTCATTTTTGTTGGGTCAACTATATTTCCAGCTGAGTCAGTAAAGCTGAAACTATCATTAGGTATATATCCAAAAATACCTGAGTCATTATCAGCGGGCTCAAGACCTCTACTCTGTAATACTGTATTAATTCTACTGAGAGTTTCTAGATCAGCAATTTTTAATCCTATAACATATTTAGCCTTTTTTCTTCTTATGTATTGATTAGGTTGTTTAAATCCGGGCACCTCATAAAGTTTACCTTCTGCACCTGCTTCAGGATCTAAACTAACAACTAATTGTAATCCACTAAATTCAGTGGGTGATAGTTCATTTATAATAGCATCAAATCTTAATTTTGCCATTCCAAATGTTTCTTGTGTAGATCTATTTACATGTGGGTAGAATGATACTACTGTATTAACATTTAATCTAGCTACATCATCTGGTAGTCTAGTAAAGTCAATTTGTTCTACAGTATAATTATTAGCAAATTGTCCTTCTTGTAATTTTATAACAAACTTTTCTCTTTCTTTTCTATTAGCTACATTGTTTTCTGCTGGAACTAATCTTAGGTATCCTCCTGTAATTTGTTTAGGAGTACTAAGTACTATAAATTCTTTATTATCTTTATTATATACAGAAGCACCTTGATGCAACTCTACTGTATCAAATACAAAAGATGCAGAGTTAGGTGCAGTTCTATCTATTTTTTTCATAGCATCAATAGCTGATGCAGCACTAGAATATGATCCTAAGTTATTTCCAACTAAATCTAAAAGTAGTGGTGATAAATCATTACCATTTTTATCTACTAACTTAAAGAAAGCCACTTTTTCTTGTGTTTGTGGATCAAGAGTTTCTATTTTTAAAACATCTACTATAGCTCCTGCTTTATATACTGATGTTCCTTTTTTACCTCTAGTAGAATCTTGAGGTGCATCAGATACTACAGGCTCTATTATATCTTCTAGCTTTAAATTGTTAAGGTCTAATACTTGAGCAACAAGATCACTTTCTCTAACTTCTCTAGTATTTAACCAGTTTTTAAATCCTTTTTCTGCTTTTAAATCTTCTTCTGAAATTTCAATAAATATAGGTCTACGCTGTGCATCCAGACCTACAGGAACTACAGCAGAAGCCCAAATCTTTTTAAGTGAATTAAAAGTATTCTTAAGTCCTAAACCTCTCGCAGAGTTAACCCAATCTTCATAGCTTAACTTTTTTTCTCCTAGCTGTGCTTGTAAAGCTGCATAATTTTTATATTGTCTTTTCAGTAACTCATTTAACATAGGAGTATTAGAAGTTTCTGTTAGTTCTACTTCTACCCCAGCATTCTGCAATACTTCATCTTGATTTGTTACAACTTCTTCTGGAGTTATATCTGGTTGTTTTTCTTCTTCTTCTTGTTGTTGTTCAGGTCTAGTAGCTTTTATGTATACATTTATTTTTTCAGCTATTTCTGATAATTTAAGATCATCCACTCCTTTCATTAACATTCCTTCTTCAGAATAAAAATCTTTAAGTACGTCAGCATTACCTGTCTTTAAAAATTCTTTAGCTTGTTGAGGGTCAGGATATATGCCTAAAGCATCTAGTTGATTCATTAATTCATTTGCTTCAACTATATCTACATAATTATTTACTATTGTTTTAAAGTTCTTTTGTAAATTTTTATATACTTGATAGTTAACTTGCATTTGTCTTTCTACAACCTCATCAAACTTTTTTGGATTAATCAAAGCTTCAATAGCTTTATCATAAGTTTTAGCTCTACCCTTTAATGCAGTATAGTCAACTATATCTTTTAATGCTTCATCTATACTAGCTTCATCCATAAATGAACCAGCACTGCTGGCCATATATCTTACATAGTTACGGAACTCTTTTCTTAGTTTTGATATTTTTCTTTTATCAAATGACCCATCTTTATTTATATTTGCTGGATCAATAAGTACTGCTTTAAATGTACCTAGTCTTTTAATTCTTTCTAGTTTTTGTTTCCTTATTTTTTTAGACTCAGCTGTATCACCTTCTTGAACAGACACTTCTTGCAATAACATTGCTAACTCTTTATCTATTGATTCTGGATCTAATAATACAGTAATATCACTAGCAGCCATATTTTTAAATAATGGATCTGACTGAAGTCTACTAAATATACTTTCAGATCTTTCTATTGCTCTTGCAAATCCATCTTTAGTAAACATATACAAGTATCTTGCATGTTCAAAAGCTCTTTGCTTTAATGCTTCTTGTATATATTGTCTTGAACCTTTTTTAAATTTACTTTGATCATAAGGGTTTTCAAATCTATCTTTTGATTCTTGAAAGCTTTCTTCTAAATTATCTATAGAATTTAAGGTATCAGATATACGTTGTCTAAGTTTACCATTCTTTACATCTTTTTGACTAGAAGGGAACGCTTCACTTAATTCTTCATCTGATAATTTTAAAAAGTCATTTAATTGTTCTTTAAAATGTCTAGTACCATTAGTATTAAATAAAGTATATATCTGTTGAAATTTAGCAAAATCTTTTGCATCTGTAAATCCAAACATATCACTATCATATGCAGACTGTTTCATTCCTGAGGCAGACTGTTTTTGAATAATAAGATTTAATTTAGTTAAATCAAATATAGATGAAGGATCATCTACTTGATTGTTCCATGCATCATTATAAGTTTTTACAACTGAATCAATATAATCTTGTTTGTTTTGCTGATATTCTTGATATGCTTTAGGATTTCTTATTTTTTGATATACTGCAGGTACACCTTGGAAAAATAATTTTTGTGGCACTTGTACAACACCACCCATTAAAAAACCTGACATAAATGTCTCAAATCCTTGACCTGAAAACTGTTCTCCCATTCCAGATAAAATCATTTGATTTCGTAAATCAATACCCCCGCTTATAGGGTCTTTATACGTAGATGTAAAGTATCCTTCAGTTGCTGCATTCACTGCTTCTTGAGATACCTCTTGTATACCTTCTCCAAAGTTTGCAGCAAAATATCTTAATGTTGCACCAGCAGCCATACCAGCATTACCCTTGACTCCTCCTGCTCTTACTTTTCTTAACCAGCCCATAAATCCTCCTCCAGAATCAGAAAATACATCTTTTACTTTTTTACCAGCTTTATTAAATGAAGGTTTAGTTTTTATAACTCTACTAGCTAATCCTTTATAACTATCTCTAAATACTCTACCTAAAGATCTGTTAAATCCACCAAACGCATTGCCTAATACTAATTTATTACTTACATATATAATAGGAGCATTTGCCATAGCTGTATAAAAAGAAGATTCAGATGCTCTATTAACTGCACGTCTTGCATCTTCATCAGAAACACCAAAGCCACCATTCATAGCGGCAGCATAATTAAGATTATCCCTTAATACTTTATTGTAGTTCATACCACCCTCTAGCTTAGATTCAGCTAAAGCATAGTTTAATTGTCTTAAATCTCTGTAAAAGCCTCCAAAAAGTGTAGAAGCTTTTTTCATATTGCTTATATTTTGTAAACCATTTTGCGTACTCTTTAAACTTTTGATTGCTCTTACAGTATCTGGAGCAAAAAAGTCTGCTGCAAATCTTCCTGTAGTACCCCAAAAAGTTCTAGCTCTATTAGGATTGTTTAATCCTCTTAGCATATTTCTAGTAGCTGTGTAAGCTCTACCTACACCAAATAGATTTTTTATTGCGTCATATCCTCTTTTTACATTATATGTAGTTCTAGCAGTTGTAGCTGCTGCAGCAGGTGCTGCACCAGGACCTGTTGTTAAACCTAATGCTGCTGTACCAGCAAACATAAAGGCTTCTTCTACAGCAATAGAAGATATAATTCCCATAGTATAACCAGAATTTAATAAAAGGTTATTAGTAAAACCACCTACACCACCACGTGTAGAGTTACCTATTGCCATTGCATTTTCAAATTCACCTGCTGATGCTAAATCTGGAGATGTAAAGTATCCTGTATCTCCTGCATCCATCCATGATCTATAAACACTGGAAAAACCAGCACCTATCAAATTATCAACTTGACCAACCATTCTTGTCATATCATCCCAGATGGATGAATTAGCATTATAAAACTCTTCATTATTAGTGTAAGGAGTAAAACCTAAATTATCAAACTCAGGATGCTCATAGTATCTCATAAAGTTACTAGCACGCATTCCGGAGTATAGAGGATCTACTTTATCTGCTGCTGGACCTTCACTAACAGGTCTTATGGAATCTATTCTATCTACTAAACTTTGAGCTGGATTTTGTTGTGCTTTAGGATTATATGTGTCAGTTGCTAAACCAGGATCTGGTATAGCCATATTAGCTAATGCAGAAGGGCTATATTTTTGTATATCTGTTGCCGCATAATCTATTAAAGAATAGGCATCAGGATCTCCCATAGCCATATACCCTAGGTTAGGTGGATCAACCATATCCTCAGCAGTAATAAAAGGAATATTGTTATCAGGTATTACACTGGAAGTCCTTTGATTACTAGCTATTGTTGCGTCTAGTGAATTTCTTTTTGGTTCTTCCATGTAAATTAATTTTCATTATTTAAACTTGAATTAGAATTGGTACGTTGATCAGCTTTTTGATTTTCAACATTTCTATAATTCTGCAGTTGTAGCTCACTTATAATTTGACTTACTTGATCATCTAAACCTCTAAAACCTAATGTCATGTCTGCTCTTTTGAGCTGTGTTCCTGTTTGTATATAAGTACCTCCTGTTTGATAAATAGAACCATTATATAATATATTAAATTCACCATTACCTTGTGGAACAACTTTAACAAAACCTGCTGGACCTATTTGTCCTGGTTCAGAATATTGATAAATGCCATTCTGACTTTCTAGTATGCCATTATTCACAAAAGAATAATATTGTTCTTTGACAGCTTTTGGATTATTATCTGAATCCTGATCAAATATAAAACTTATACCACCCTTTTTAATTTTCTCAACTTCATCATTGCTAAATATACCAGGATTATTTGTTGTTCCAGTTTTTGACTCTAACCAACTATCAAAATCATTTAAATTATATGCAGCATGTGTTTTAGTAGCGTCATCTACATCACCAAATGTAGACATATATGTAAGGGTAGCTGTAGGAACTTTCTTACTATCACTTGTTTTATTTTTAGGATTTGACCACCATTGACTATCTTTTTTAAATTCATTATAAACTCTTCTACCTAAATCATTAACTTCAAATGCTTCATCTTCGTCAAAGTCACTTAAGTTCCCTACATAAATGCCGTAAGGAGTATTTTGTGCATCCATAGAATTAATTTGGTTTAAAAAATTCATGGTTTCTGCTGTTGCATCAGCAGACATACTATTAGGTTGAGGATTATAATTATATTTATATGTAGGATTATTTAATAAAGATGCAAAATCACCAGTACGTCCATCTCTTATAGAATTATAAGTACCTGTTCTAAATACATTTGGTGTACCATCATCAGAAAAAGTTATGGCTCCTGTCATAGCTCCATTCAAATTATTGGTCATAGTATTATAGTAGTATTCTGCATCATTTTCCGCAGCACCTTCATCAAATTGTCTATTATAACCAGAACGAAAAGTACCTCTGCTTTCTAATTCAGCATAACCTCTATTATTAGTCCCTATATCCCGCCCAGAACGGTTATGATTTATATCAACCCCAACTACTTTACCATCAACAGTTATTGGTTTAAAATTTTCTCTCATTCTTGTAAAGTCATAAGTACCTCTACCTTGACTATCAAGAGCTGCATATCTGTTGCCTCCAATATTAATTTTATTGAATAATGCTTGATCTTTTGGATTTGTAGAAGTTGGTAAGTCTCTAGTATTGAAATAATAATAATTTTGTCTTGCTTTTTCTACCCAATCATTTATAAAATCTTCTTTACTCTTTACCCCTCCTCCTTCAGATAATACACCAGGCATTCCTTTTTTAGTCATTTCTTTTATATCTAGTAATCCATCATCTTCCTGGTCTTCTGCCATAGCAAGATTCATTAGCGTACCTATGTTGTCTTCATACATAGAGTTTATTTTATTAATATAGGACTTGTGTCCAGATGCTTGATCATATGTTCCTGGTACATATTGACCATTTTGATCTGTATAACCATACATACTACCATACAACTCTCTATATGCTTGAGATTGAACTACAGCTGGACCATTATTTACGGTAATCTTTTTAAATTCACCAATTTCTTTATAGTATTTATCCCATAATGTATCTACATCACTAGAATTAGTATAGTTTGTTATATCTCCAGTTTCTTCATTTTTTTCAGAATTTAAAAGTACACTTCTAATAGCTGCTATATTACCTGTAAAATCTTTACCATCTATAGGTATTGTATATAAATTAGATTGATTATTTCCAGCGTTACCTTCAGTATTTAAAACTTGAAGTGAGTTAACTATATCATCAACTTTTTTCTCAGTTAATGCATGTGAACCTTCTATTGTTTGATAACTATTTATATCTAATACATTAATGTCTTCTAAATCAAAATCATCTCCATCTACACCTACAGCCGCAGATATAGTATTTGGATTATCCATTTCCACATTACTCTGCATTAATGTTCCAAATAAATTAAATAATGGATTAGATGCAAGCTCAAGGTCAGATTCATATTGAGCTGTTTTTCTATCTTCAATACCCTTTGCACTAATTTCTCTTAGTCTAGCTCTATGATTAGCTTCTATTTTTGATAGATCTGCTTTAGTCCTAGCATCAATCAACCCATATTCATTCTCACGCATTTCATATTTATAGTCTCTTAAACTATAATTAGTAGCAGCTGATAGCATATCATTACCTATGTTGTGAGCTAATAGCATTGAATAAGCTTTATTTAAATTACCATTTAAACCTTTGACAGGTAATTTAGCTTCTTTGTCTATGCCCATCATATTATTTAGTGAGGCTTGTGTGGCTTCAACTAATGATAAATTTTCTTTTTTAAGATTATCTAAATCAGATCCTTCTATTATACCCTCTGATGCTTCATAATTATCCCATCTTACATTAGCAGCTTTTAAACTTTCTAATTTAACACTTTCTTCACCCATTCTTACAGCATTAATATCTTCTATTCTTTTAATAGTTTCATTTGCCCATGCCATTTGTCCGTCTTCTACAGTTGCAAACATTCCATCAGCCATACCTGCAGCAGCAAAATCTCTACTTTTTACAAAAGCATCTGTTTGATATGCTCTTTGAACTCTAGGATCATTTAATAACTTACCTTTAATTAATTCTAATGCTGGTCCTGTTACCACTGCTCCATTTTTTTCTGTAATTATCCAATAAGGATCTACAACTTCAGGCATATTATTTGGCCCAATTTCTTTATTCTTATTAAAGTTAGGATTTGGTATAGTGTTATATCTATCTACTTCCATACTTAACTGCGGATCAGCCTCCTCCAATATGTTTGTTGCTAGCTTAAATAGATCAGCATCAGGTACATACTTAGGCATACCCATAGCAAGAGCTTGATCTGAGGTAGCATTTATAAAATCTTCCATTTGATAGTTTAAAGCTTTTATACCCGGATCCCACCATTTATCTGATACATCTGGATCAGCACTATCAAGTAATCTATTAGCATCCTGCATTTCTCTTTTGTATGCTGATGTAAACATAATGTCTTTTACTAATACATCATCCTCAAAAAATGGTGCAAACACACTCTTAGCCATATCAGCATTTTGCATAACGGACAAATCTAATCCTGATACTTTCTCTAATTGAGGAGCTATAGTACTAGTATATTGATTTCTTTTGTCTATATTATCTGCTCTAGATAAATCAGCATATACTACTTTGTTATATAAATTGTTAAGTGCTTGATAATTAGCATCATACTTATCCGTTCTAGTATCTAAAACTGCAGATAAGAATTTATAATCCGGAGTAAATGGTTTTATATCCGGTAAATAAGTATTAGCTCCTTTTATATATGTTGACATAATTCAAAATTACTTTAATTTTTTAAGTTTACAAAGTAGACTTTATAAACTCTTTAAGTTTATCCTCCCATTTTTCCTGTATAGAATGGTACAGCATAACGTTTTAGTTTTTTCTCACCTCCATGTTCAGATGGCTCTATACTTAAATTAGGATCTATAATTTGATTTCCACGCACATCTGTAACATACTGCATACCAGGTAGTTGAGCATTACTCGTACCACCAACATTTCCTGCACTATAGAATTTAATAAAATCATCAGCTGAAATATCAAAGCCTTGTCTATTTAATCTATTAAATTCATCAATCATATCACCTGTTTTATCTACTGGTTGAGTATATTCAAGCATCTTTCCTTGATCAAATTCAGCAATACCACCACTTCTTTGATCAATATTATAGTAATCATATAAAGAATTTAAGTTTGCTGTATTAGCTCTATTGGTAATTGCAGCATTAAACAATTCATTATTCTTCATAGTCTTCCAATTTTGGAAATTATCTGAAGCTTGTAAACCTCTAACAGTATTATCATATAGATCTGTTACTCTTTTATTATCTCTAATGTTCATTTCTGTATCTAACATTGCTTGACGTGCAGCAACTTGATTCATTGTTTTAACATTATTAGTATTTACTTGGTTAATTACTTTTTGATTTGCATCTAATATTTTTCCAAATATTCCACTCTTTAACATATCACTTGGTGACATTCCTTGTGCTAATGTATTAGCTGCAGCTATATTAGTATTAACTCTACCGGTATAATCATCTAGTACATAGTCAACCTTTTCTCTTTCTAATGGAGGAGAAAAAGGTAAATATAGATTATCCTCTATGGCATTATTAGCCATAATGTTGTTAATATCTTGAATCCACCAGTCATCTGGTTTTTCTTCTGGTGGAATTATTTCTGTTGGAGGAATTTTTTCAGCTGGTAAATCTAAAAACTGTTCATCACCTGGTTTATAATCTACGTCTAACCTAGGTGTATTAAATGTATGTAAACCAAACTTACCATCCCAAGCAGATCCAGGCTGATATCCTTCATCACCTTTCTTTATAAAATAAGGAACATAAGGAATATTCATTTCTTGTGCTTCTGATTTTCTTATTTCTTCAGCTTTATTTTGAAACTCTAACCACTGTGGATCATTTGCAGGTTTACTATAATCAAAACCTTCAATAGTTTCAATGACATCTCCCCACCTTAACTCAAAATCTTTTTGTGCTCTTTTTGATTTTATTTCAGGGCTACCATAAGCGTAGACTCCTGAAGATCTATCTGCTGTAATGTTAGGATCATATTTACCATCTACTATTTGATTTTGATATACTATACTTTGTAATGTAGGTCTCTGGTTAGAAAAGATACCGCCTCTGTATGCTCCTATTGGTGAGTCAGCAAACACTTCTCCTTGTGCTTGTATGTCTTCTCCATATATATCTATATTATCTCCTCTTCCTACCATTTGATAGTCTTCAACAGCAAAATCTTCACCGCTAGCAAAACCACTAGATGGATCTAATTTAAATTGTAATTTTTTTACTCCGTCTTCTTCTATTATGCTAGGCACATATCCAAGCTTTATATATTCATTATATTTATTAAATTCTGCTGATCCTTCTTTAAATGGATTATTTACTTCACCAGCTTCTTGATACTTCTCTAAGTACATTGGTACTTCAGTTCCATATTGTGCTTGCTTAGCCATACTTGCTTTTATAGCAGCATCTTTTCTTGCTAAGTATGCTTGTTCTCCTTTTTCACCACCATATTCTTTTTTCATGTTTTGTATTATGTTAGCTTGTGCTGAATCAGGTAGTGCTCTAAAACCAGGATTATCTATCCCTTTACCCATCTTAGCTGTTTCTAACATATCCATATTAGCATTATCTAATGACATTTGTTGTACATCACCTTGTGGTGGTGCTTCTGTATTAGCTGCAGCCATTCCTTGTTGTTGTGATGCTTGTTGTAAAAACTGCTGTAACATAGCTAGTTGCTCTTGTTGATCCATAGGTAAAGACTCTATAATTTGTTGCTCTGCTTTTTGTTTTGATATTTCTTCTACTTTTGCAGTAAATTCTATTGGATCTTCTCCTGAAGAAATTAAGAAAGGATGTGACGCTAATGGTACACCATCCTCAAAATTCTTTTTAGCTTCTTGCATAAATGCTAATTTAGATAAGTCCATCATGTTTTTTTGTAACATGAGTTCTGCACTTCTTGATGAAATATTATCAGCATACTGAGAATCTAACTCTCCATAGTATGCATTTAAATCATAATTTTTAGATAACTTAGCTGGAGTTTTAGGCTTTTGACTTTCCATTCCAAACTCAGCCATTTCTTTTTTTGATAGTTTTAATTTTGGTGTATCAGAATAAATAAATGATTGTTCAGGTAAAAACATAGGTACACCACCTTGAGAATGTCTTGGCCCTCTAATATCATACAAACCAAATGTTCCGTCATTATTTAAATCAGTTAATACTGTCTCACCACCTTCTGCTTCTACATTAGCATTTTCACGTGGTACACTAGATAAACTAAATCTTACATCATCATCTCTGGTATCATTAAAGGCTGTTGACATAGAACCATAATACTCTTGTGGTAAAGTAACTAAACCATAATCAGCTTGGTCTCCTGTTACATACATACCGCCTTCTTTCATTTTAGGTTGTTGTTTTATCTTTCCATCTTCAAGCATGAAGCCTTTTGGTAATTTATTTATTTTAATTTTTGCCATAATTATAACATTTCTATGTCAGCTCCTGCAGCAATTAGTTGTGCTAGCATTTTACTGTCAACTTCTACAATATTTTTTTTCTCTCCACCTTTTTTACTCATGTATAATCCAGTAGTCCTATCTCCTTCACTACCCATAATACCAGTATTAACATCAAAAGTACCACGTGAATTAAATGGATCAACTCTAGTTGCATAAATATTATCTGCAACAGTTTGTTGCCTTAAATCATTTCTTGCATCTTTAATTTTTTGATCTTCAAAATAATCATTTATTACATCAGCTACTTCCACTGCTGTTTGAGATACATCACCAAAGGCTTTTCCTACTGCGGTATTTTTAAAGTTTAATAATCTATCACCTACATTTCTATTATCTTCTCTAGTTACATTTGGTAGATTTATTTTATCAAACAAACCTGATAGTTCTTCATCTTGTTCAGATCTTCTTTCTTGCATTACATTTTCTCTTATAGCATCTATATCTATATTTGCTATGTCTTGTGCGTAGTTAGTTTGACCAGTTATATTAGAAAAATCTGGTAAATTATTTCTTGTAGCATCATCTCTAAACATGTTAATATCTATATCTCTTGTATCTAATGTATAATCAGTTTGTGAATTTAGAAAGTCTTGATTAAAGTTTGGTAGGCCAAAAGGATTATTTGGATCAAAATTATTAAAAAAATCCATGTTGATATTGGTTTGTGCTTTTGGTAAAGGACCACCAAGTTTTTTATTACCTTTTAATAAACTTTCTAAAGCATTTAATGTTTCAGTACCAATGGCATTTAAATTTTCTTTACTAAGATTTTTATTCAACCAATTTTGAATATCATTGGCTCCTGTATTTATACCTGTGCCAACATCTTTGACAATATTAGTAACGTCTTGTTCAAATTTTGTTTGGGGTTTAAAACCAAAATCTACACCTCTACTCTTAAGAAAATCATATACACCAACATCTTCACTTCTTATATCTTCTGCATCATCTGTATAGTATTTTTGAAATGCATCTTTAAATGCATTTGATGCAGCTATATTTTCTTCTGATAGATCTACATCAATTTTAAAATCAGAGTTTAAAAATTTGTTTATTTTATTTTCTGCAACTGTATTTGTAATTCCACCAGGAGTTAGAGATCCATCTTTTCCAAATAATCTATTAAAACCGCTTAATGCTACATTGGCTGCTTTACCTAAATTAAAGTTATTAGGTGATTCAAATGCAATAGGGTTTACATAAAAAGGATCAGGTCTTATAAAGTCTTCATTTTTTAATGCCTCTATTTCAGTGTTTATATCAAAACTATTAGAATCAGGTTTTGTACCAAATAAAACATTATTATCTTGATCTTCTACTCTTACATTACTAGGAAACATAAACTGAGAATACTTATTTAAATCTTGCATTGCGGCTACATTACTATTCTCTCCACCTTCATCTTTCTTCCATTGAGCTGCGTTACGTGCAAAATTAGCCATCTTTACTACAGATGGAGGATACTTATCCTTATTAGCCATAACCTTTCTAGCAGCCTCTTGTACACCCATACCACGTGCTTTAGCCCATTTAGTAAACTTACCTCTATTTTTCTTTTTAATTTCTATTCCTGACTTGGCTATAGCATCTACCATATCCACATTCATTTGTACACCTTCTTGTGACTTTTCTATTTCTTCATTTCTAACTAGCTCTTGTGGATTTGCATTTACTTCTTCTGCATTAGCAGGTTGTGGTTTAGATTTTACTTCTACTTCTTTAAATAAAGCAACCACATCATCTTGTTCATAACCAGCCATCATTAATGCTTGACCTATAACTTGTTGATCAACTTCTTGACTCATTAAAGACATAACAATATCTACAGGCTCTTGACCCTGATTCATTTGTTCTGAAATAAAAGTTTGAACTTGTACTACAACTTCATCAACCTGAGGTTGTTGTGGTTGTTGTGGTTGCATTCCAGGTTCATTTGGAATCATTGCTCCACCTTGTTGTTTTACACTTTTTTTGTTTAAATCCACGTTGCTTATATTATATTAATAATATACAAATAAATAAGGAGATTCACTAATCTTTTAGGTTTAAGAATTCCCTACTATGTATGTCATAATGTAGTTAGGTGCTGTCATACCTGCTTGTTTTGCACTTCTATAATATCTTCTATTTAGTTTATCATATGCTTTTTCTCCCACCTTTAATGATAAAGAATTATTGTAAGTTCCATTTATATAATTCTTATATAGATGTTTTAAAGATCTAACATCCCCTCCATCTTTTTTATACAAATCAATAATACTTTTATACTTAGGTTTAATAATTGTATTTTCATATTCAGTATTAAACTCATCAAAATCTCCAAATATTTTTTTAATATATTCTCTTGACTCTTTATTAATATTCTCAATCCAATCTAAATTATCATATATATTTATTCCTTCTGCTTTTAATTTATTTAATTTTTTAAGAGCTCCATCTGGACCTTTATTATATGCAAATAAAGCTTTAGCTAGTTGTACTTTCTCATCACCTTTTTTAATGTAAGGTCTGTCAAGTATATAATTCATATAGTCTTTCTGTGCCTTAGATGCTTGTATAGGATCTAATGGATCAAATGTTTCATCTACAAAACCTAATCTTAAAAGTTCTTTTTCTGTTATAGGTCTAAATTGTGCCAAACCTCTAGCATTTGCAGGAGATACTGCACTAGGATCAAAACTGGATTCAGCAAATGCCTGTCTTAATAGTATATCATTTGTAATTAAAGAGTTGTCAGTCTCTCCAGCCATTTGCATTTTCTTTTGTTTAATATTTAAATATTCTGCATTATTTAAAGCATTGCGGGTATATGCTACTCTATCAGGATCTGAACTACTGGTACCTGCATATAGCTTTGGAAGATCTTCTATAGGTACATTACCTCCTTGTCTATTATTACGTAAGTAAGCTAATATAGCAACAGTACCCAATGCTGCTTTTGTTGGATCATCAAAGTCTTTTCCTTCTGTTATTCCTACACTAGATAAAGCTTCTACTAAAGCAGGCTCTTTTTTTATTTGATTCCATCTAACTTGTGTTAATCCCATACTTGAATTATCTGCGTCAACAAGACCTAAACTAGCAAGTTGATCATTAATACTTCTTTCTGCTTTATAATCTAAACTTCCTTGAGGCCCTACTTTTAAACTGTCAGGCAAACTTAAGTTTTCAATAACATTATCAAATGCAGTAGATCCTAATTTACTTATACCTCTTAAAGCATTTCCTACTGGACTATGAGTATCTCCAAATCCAGTTTCATTACCAAATATACCAAATGCTATACCAGCAATATCATTATATACATCTCCATTTATTTTAAGAGCTTTCATTACCTTTTGTTTATTATCTTGTAATGACTTTACAAAAGGTACAACAGTATTATTATATTCTTCTTCATCATTAAAATCTAATTTATCAAATTGATCTTCTTTAAATCTTTCTTCATTTATGTCTATTTGTATAGGTTGATAGTTTAAAGTATTAACAGTTCTATTTATACCTTGACCCTTTTGTATGTTACCTTGTGCGTCTTCATACTCTAAATAATCATCTCTTTTTGAACCAGCTTTAAAATTAAGTTGTCCGTTTTCAAATACAAATTTATTACCTTCATCTTCAGGTAATATAAATACTTCAGAACTATTCTGTAAATAATCTGTTAGTACATTTAAAGTTCCTTGATTACATCTTATACAACCATTAGATACTCTACTATTATCATCATCAATATAACCTGCATGGAATGAAGTTCCTACATTTTGGTCCATCTCATTAGATAAATTAAAGCTAGGTAAATTCATATAACCAGCTCTATTGATATTAGATATTTTATAACGCCCAGCACCAGTCATCTTATTACCAGCAGACCAATCTATATTATCAGGTGATATTTCATCTTGACTTATAGTACCATCTTGATTTATATCTACATATTTGGTAACTGTTTGTGCGTCACCCATTACTGCTCCTAAGTCTACAGGTGCACTATATATAGGTTTATTTGGATCATTACCTGGCTCATACACATGCATTAATCCAGCTTTTTTATCTACTATTACATATGGTTTATTATTATCTGATTGATTTTGAAAGTTAACAATTAAATCAGCCTGACTCATTTTGTTTAAGTCATTACTTCTTTGCTTGATAGTATCTATATCTTCATACTCATCTATTTCTACAATATCTGTAGTAGAATATGGACTAACTACTAATTCATTTTGTAGTTCAATATCTTCTTTTTGTGGAATTTTTAAACCTGCATTTTGTAAATCTGCATCAGAAGGTTTAAATTCTTCACCTTTTACATTAGTTCCAAATTGACTTCCATTGTAACTAAATATTTTATTTGGTCCATAATATTGTCTAGCTATCTTAAATGCTGAACCAAAGTCAGTGGCTCCATTTATTTTATCATTAATTTCTACTTCACTAAATGTACCTATAGTAGCATTGTCTGTATTAGCACCGGGTAAATCTTTAGTATCAACTTTAAATTTATTTGGATCTGATAATAAATCTTTTCTTAATTGCAAGTTACTATCATATGATCCATCAGTAAAACCTTTAGATTTTGCTTCTGACCATGGCGTGCCTGTTGTATTCTCCCATATTTGATATACTTGACTTTCTCCCCCTGTTTCTTTTTTTGGTAATGTTTTAATTTTACCGTTCTTAGTTCTAGCATATCTAGCTTTTGCAGTTTCCATGCTAGGAATAAGTGTGCCTGAATAAGTTTTACCTTTCCATTGCCAGCTAACAGAACCACCTTTTTTAAACTCAGTAACTCCTGCTACGGTGCCTGCTACTGGAAACATCCATGCATTTTCTAATATGGGTTTAACAAGATCATTCCATCCTTTACTTCCTACCTCTACTGCTTTACCAGAATCATCTGCTAAATTTCTGAAAAGATTATCAACACCAAATTTATTATTCCCCTTTATAACATCATCTGCAAACTTCTTTAGTAAGTCATCACTTACCTTCCCATAATTATATCCATATTTTTTCACTAAATTTTCAATTGCTTGAATATGTCTTACATTTTGTTCTGCAGGATTTGAAAGATATTTAAATTGATTTTCAAATTTACCAGATGATACCTCTTTTAATGCAGGATTTAGATTTGTAGTCATATGATTTTGTCCTTTATGAAATCCTTTAGATATCTCATCCATAGACGTACCTTTCTTGAGAAGCATGTCTTTAATCTTACTTACATCTACACCCTCATCAATTTTACCTTTTGCTATCTTATAAATACTATCTAGATATTTTTCATTCCAAGACCCAGACTTAGGTTGTAATGCATGCATAACTTCATGATCAAACACATCTAAATAAGTATTAAGAGTGGGACTATAACCAACCCCAGATCCATCAGGTACTTTTATTCCAATGTTATCACCTAGATAAACCCCGTTCATATCAAAATCTTTTGAAAATTTTACAGTTAAATCATCAAACGCATTTTCCATAGATTTAACATTACCCTTTATAAGATTTCTTAAATCATCTTTGGGTAAATACTTATATGCATCATTTTTTCTTAACTGATTATATCTTCTAGTAAAATATTCATCACTATTTATCCATGCTTTTCTGCTTGATACTACATCATCAAGTTGACTCCTTGTAAGATTATCATATTGTTTGTATCCTGTTTTATAAACTGCATCATCTAACCCTGTAACATTAAATTTAGGAGTTTTAGGAAATATGTCATCTAACTTTTTTGCACCAGCTTTAACCAAGTCATCAATCCATCCCAACTGAGCTTTAGGTAAGTCACCACCAAACTTTTTATAAAAGTCTTGCGTTAATCTTAAAATTTCTTCTGCCTGTCCCACTTTCCCTGCATCTCTCAGTGGTGATACTAAAGATGGAGGAATAACATACTCTGTAGGTATTGGTAAATTTCCTTTACCACCACTTAATTTATAAGCACTTGTCTCAGGGGACATGTTAAATATATTAAAGTTCTTTGCATCTTCTGGACTTAAATATGTAGTTAGTAATCTTTTATTAGAATGTGGATTTAATAGCTCATTAGTTCCAGCCCTTTTAGTCAAATTTAAATAATGAGGTTCTAATTTACTACTAAACCAATTGCCAGTTTCATATGGCATTGAACCATCTGGATTAAGTCTATTAAATGTAGTATTGCTAACATTAGCATCTTCTATTCTATTCAATCTGACTGCATCACTTTTTTTAATTTTATTACCAAATACATCTATAACCTCATCAGCTAAGTTTGCTACTTTAGGTGCAGCTTTCGTTGCTCCTTTTTTTACTAGACTTTTTGCAATACCAACTCCTACATAAGAAGTAGGATCAGTTGCTACATCTAAAAGAAATCCTGGAACTCCATCTACATCTGTAACTCCTGATACAGTTTTCATTGTTGTTGGATCGTATATAGCATCACTAAGAGTAGGCATTGCATCCATAAAATCAAATTCTTCATCTCCTTCATTTGCTATACCTTCAACACCTTCAGCCATCAATGCTCCAGGTATAGATATAACTTGTAAAGCATCATCTATCCCTTTTACTGCTACTCCAGCAGGTGTGTATTTTAATACTTCAGTAATAATTTCTGGGTTTTTTAATACTGCATCTTTTATATTTGAAAGAGCTTTTTTTGTAGGTACATCTCCTGTAAAATAATCAGGTATATATCCTTGCTCTCCTTTCAAATAGCTTTTCATACTTTCAAAAAAACCTCTCTGAGCTTTATACAAATCACCACCGTTTTCAAAATTCATATCTACTTTTTCTCCTGTTAGTTGATGTATTCCTGTTTCTGGATCTATTAAAGAAGAACCTCTACCAGCTTCTAAAGATGATAACATAGGTGCATACCTACCTATCAAACGCATTAAACTTCTATCTATTCCTGTATCTGGATTCTTTTTTCTATAATTTTCTATTTCTTTTCTTTTAATCTCATCACCTTTAATATATGCATCAAAGTAATGCTTCATATTCAAACCTTTAGTTTTTATATATTGTTTTATTCTTTCAAGGTCATTTTTTGTAATCTGATCATCTGTTGTTCCATAAAGAAATGTTGGGTTACCTTCTTCTAAATCTTTTTTTATATCATTAGTTAAAACAGACATTATATTATCTTTTTGTGCCATAGGTAATTCAAACACCATATCACCTGGAAATTCATACTCTCCGCCTGGTGTCATCATTTGTTTATTACCTAAGTTATCTATCCCCATAACTGGAAAGTCAACATCCTCCATAGTTATAGAACTTGACTCAATAATATTAACTGGATTGTTTATATCAGGGCTAGTACGTTTATAACCTTCTACAGATATATATTGTGTTATATCTTGTAAGAACTCATTTGGTCCTCCAGGTAATCCTATGTTTTTTTTCTTTCCCATATTACCTCATTGATAATTGTAGTTTAGTATTGTTTAATCTTAATAACATTTTTCTGTCTGTAGATACATTCTTTCTTAGTATTACATGATTTGAATAATGTCTAAACTTTTTTCTTTGTGTAGCTGGTTTATTATAATTTAAATTTGTAGAATTTAAAGCTCTTACATATCCGTTACAATAAGTATTGAATATAGATTGTTCAGTATATATACCTGCTGCATCAGGAAACTCACCTCTGTTATTTGTAATATCCCAGAACTGATTAAATCTAAACTTATGTTCTACTTTTGATGCAAGAATATCAATATCATTTAAATTAATAGTTGGATAGTTTAATTCACTCCACGGGTTTTCTATAGGTTGTAAATTTAAATTAAGCATACCAGATACTTGATCATTATTATATACAATAGCATGATCAAAGTTCCAATTAATATCCTCCCATTTATCTTCTCCACATAAATCTCCTAATGTACCTTTATATACATAATTTTCTAATTGATACTCAAAACTTCTTACAGTATTTACAGCTTGACCAGTATTAGATATAATGTCTATTTCCCACGGGTAATCTTTATTGTAGAAGTTAGCAAATAAATCACATCTTGCATTATGTCTCCATAATGATCCTACATTATAATTAGGTAATTGTGTTAACAATCCAAAAGAATTACATGTTTTAGGATCTGGTTGTACAAAGTTTGGATCTCCTATTTGATATAACAATGGTGCTGTATCAGGACATGTACCTGTTTGTGTTACTGTACCAAATGCTGTAGTAGGACACTCACAAGTAACCTTTCTACAAATAGGTGGTGTAATATCATCACAAGTTCCTGTGCTTTGATCATATGCACTTGTTGTTGGATTCTGATAAACTAATGTATATCCTGCAGGACAAGAACAAGCAAATGGTGTCCCACATATTTGACCCACTAAAGTATTTGCTATAAGTGCCCAGTTAGTTATTGGATATGTAGGAGTAATGGTAGCTTGTATACCATATTGATATGGATCTTGTATTGTTGCAGATATTGTTGCTGGTCCACCAGTAGAAGTTATAGAATTAAAATTTAGTTGATTCAAAGGTGAAGGGCTATTTTGGCCAGCATATAATCCATAGACAAATTGATTTGCTGCAGCACCACCTCCTAATGTAGAAGACTGATATTGTGTTTGGTTACCTGCAGTTCCTTGTGTATCTGTTACTAATATTATAATCTGAGTAAAGTTAGAATCTGCAGATCTATCTCCTAATTGTGACCCTGTTTTATCGTCTAATAATACTTGTGCATCTGCAAAAGCATTTACTACAGAAGTGCTGCCTCCTGTACCACCACCTACATTTCTATTAACTAACATGTTTCTCATCCATGTATCTACTTGTGCTGCAGTATATGTATTAGACATACTAAATGTAGAAGCCGCTGCTACACTACCATTAACTGTATTCCACTCTCTTGAAAATGATGCCCAAGCAGTAAATCCTATTTGTAATGTTCCAGCTGCTTGAGCTGCTTGAATATCAGGATTAGTTATAAAAGATTGTAACCATTGTTGTTGAGCATTTTGTAATCCTTGTGGAAGAGGTTGAGAAGCATTAGTATATGCATTATATGTCATAGTACTTGTAGAAAAATCTACAGCAATAACTATATCTAATAGACATGCTGATGTTCCTCCCGTTACTGTAGCTGCTATATCATCTATATCAACAGTTGCTAAGGATGTTGTATTTTGTCCTTGCTCACATAACCCTGTTGAAGGATTAAATGAATAGTCAGGCGGGCACTGTGCTGCTGTCACAGTTTCTGTTTTTGTAGTTAGAAAATGATTTATACTTGGTAAACTTAATTCAGGATGCCAATCATGAAACGATATCCATGCTTTAGATTTAGGATCATAACTCACAGTCCAAGAACAATCATCAAAATATATTGGATCTCCAATTACTACAGGCACTTGTGCAGAATTTATATTTAAATAAATAACTCCATCTACTTCCGTAGCATCTTTTATATAATCTTTCTTTACTCTGAAGTCTTTCTTCATAAAGTATACTGTATCATTATTAGTATCATAAATTGTTTGACAACCTACACCTACTACTGGATTATCAGCTATTACTGTATCTTCTAAAGAAGGAAACTGTTTTATTAAAGCTGAAGGTAAATACTTATTAAACCACCATTTCATACCACGGTTAGATATAGGATCTAACCCTTTACCTCCATAGTGAAATATTTTACCTTGTGCTTGTGATATATAAAATAATCCTACAGGAGTACTCATTATACTTCTTAAACTTTCACAAGAGCCGTACTCATTTGATACATGTGAATTAACTACATTTTGGAATGGTTGACTGAATAATCCTCCATCACCAATAGTTAGTTTAGTATCTAGCTGAGTTTTAAGTGTATCTAAACCTTGGAACATTTGTGGAGATAAATACGGGAAAAATATAAATGCACCACTTTTGTTTATTGGTTTAATACCACTTACTTTATTTTTAAAATCTTTGTAATTAAGATTTAAAAAGACTCTCCAGAAATCTTTCTTTGATTCTTCTTTAGCTTGTAAAGAATATATAAGTCTTTTAGGATAACTAGTAAAACATTGAGCTGCCACTAAAGGATCATAGTCTAGTGATTGTACTGCACCAAAACTACTCATTTGTGTTGGAAACTTAGATACACTTAGTGAGTCATCATACTTATAAAAATTATCATCTTTAATATGATCTGCATGAAATAATTGTGCTACATCATTATACTCATATATATCATAAAATCTTTTACTAGGTAAATCTTCCCAGTCTCTATTTGCTAAATTAATTTCTGACTCAACAAAAAATTCTTGAATGCCATTTACATGTGTATACATATATGCATACTTCATTGCAAATGCTGGATTTAAATCATTACCTCCACCAAATAAACTACCTATTAAACTTGCACTTTGACAATTATCTACTCCTCTATCTAAATAATACTTATCTGTTGGAAATGCATCAGCAAAACTTCCTGGTGAAAAACCTAAAGTAGATATTTCTCTAGCAAGAGCTGAAACATCATACTTACTTGTATCCATCCAAAACCTAGGATAAGGTACATTTACTCTAAGCAAATAATCATATGTAAATTCATCAGGTTGACCATTTAGAAAATCAGTAAAAATAGGCATTATACATTTTTCAGTATATCTATTTATAAATACATCTCCAGAAAAAATAGGTTTACTAGTGTATTTAAATGCTTCAGCTTTGGTTGGATCTAAAAGTTCTACACAACCTCTCATCTGCACTTGCTTTATACCAGCTAGTTGACCGTATTGGTTATCCATATTAAATTTAAGAGAACCATATAAAGCAGAAATATTAGTTTTAAATGGTTGTTCATAATTTTTTAAATATTGATTACCATAATCAACTATACTTCCATTACTATTTACATAACCACCTAGTGCAAACCTTGAATTATCTGTTATTGAATAATCAGAAGATATAGGTTTTTCTGTAGATACTACTACTGTATTCGGTCTAAATAAATTATTTACTTTATATTTTGTACCATCAAAGGTTTGAAATGAAGATCCTAAATAGTTTGAATCAGAATTTTTTACTCTAAAATTATCATTTAGATTTATGCGGTTAAATCTATTATAAAATCCTACTGCATTATACTTTAAAGCAAAGTTTTCTTTACTAACTAAGTTATAGAATAAATCTATAATTTCTTGTGCACCTATTGAAATATTTTTTTGAGCCATTGAAATGCTTATAAGAGCTCTCATTATACTTGGTAAACTACCTTCAGGTTTATCCATTACTACTCCATATTGTTGACCACCACCCATAGTACCTGGCACTAATGTTTTTAAAAGTTCAGCTGAATTAAGACCTTCCATTACTGCTAATGAACCTGCACCTCCAACAAATAAATCTGCAAAATCTGCAGCATTATCTAATAATTCATCTAATAATAATCCTTGTAAAACATTAAAACCTGCAAGTGAAGCAGGACCTGCAAGAGCAAGTGGAGCACTACCAGCTGTAACTGTACCTCCTGAAGACACACCAACTAGGGCCCACGGTGCATAAGCTGGATTAAAACCTTGAGCAGGAAGGTTTGTTTTATTTGGAGTCCCTTGTACAGCGTTTAACGCATACCCTACACCAATTATAGATGCAATGGATGCTGCACTAGGGCGTAATAATTTGTGCTGAGGATGACCTTCTGAGTCTATAAAATGACCTGTTGCTTGGCCAGATATCTCTCCATATATTTTTGTTTCATATGCATTCAAAAAAGGTTTAGTAAACATCAAGTCTGGTGAACTAAATGTAAATACATCGTCTGTGTGTCCTTTTAAAGGAGTATATTTATTAATACTACTTGTAAAAGAATTATCACAACCTGATGTTGCATGATCATTTCTTCTATTTCCATTATGAAAAAATACATCATCTTGTAATGAATTAAAAGGATAGTTAGGATATAGTCCTTGAGTAGATGTACCTAATAAATTTTCTTGATCTGGTATTTCATACTTACGCATATTCTTAAACATCCCTTTAGCAAGTATAGATCTTGCACCTTGTCTAGACCCTCTTAGTATTTCATAACCTACTACATTTTCTATATATGAACCATCATTATTTGTTGGCCTACCAATGTTACTAAATTCCACTCCTACTATGTTTATTAAATCTCCGTCAGTAGTTGATATGTTTAATGGTGAATTTGTTCCACCTATATCTTCACATGGCATTTTATGATGTCTTATAGGCTTACCACACAGGTCCCCCCATATATCAGGTCTATTAGATGGGTAACGTTCTGTTGATTCCCAGTAACCCATCTCTCCTCTTGCTATAACTAAACTTGCATCTTCTTGAGGCTCAGTTAAATTTTGTTGTTGAATGTTTGCAGTATTATATACTTTAAAAACAGGATCACCAGCAGGATCTAAAACATTTGCACCAAATATAATTGAATCTTCTAAAACTGTACTACCATTAGGTAATGTATAATTAGCTGGTGCTCTCCCTGGTATATGATAGGATGATGATCTTTCTCCTGTATTATATATCCATCTTATAAAAAATGCATATTGCTCATCCCTCATAAAACCATACTTATTACCGTCTAGGTGATAATAAGTTGAGTCAAGTTGATTAACTACCCAACTTGTTTTAATTTCATTTGCAATAGGTTGATAATTAAAATCAAATTGTTCTGTTGGTCCTTGTCTAAGTAACCAATCATTTACAACATACATTGCTTCTGACTTCTCATAAGCAGGTGACATTAATGGAATTTGAGATATATCAATAGCTACAAGACTTTCATCTATATAATCTATATTTATATCTTGTTGTTCTGTACTATAAAAACCTATTCTTTTGGCAGAAGTCTGACCTTGATTACGTCTTAATAAAACTAATTCATAATATTCATAATCTTTATCTAAGTTACTTACTTTAATATCTAGAGATCCCATACTTCCATCATGATCAAATAAAGTTTGTATGTTTGATACTCCTATATAATCTGTTACACGGTATTCATTTTCTACATATGCTACAAATGCTTGATAAGCTCCGTTAAGCAACATACCTCCATCAGTAGCTTTAGATAATTTGACACACGGAGTATCAAGTAGAGGTGCTAGTCTTATCTTTTCACAGTCAAGTTGTTTAGGCTCAATATCAGAATATACTACACAGGGATCTCCTGGCGGTGAACTTATATATTGTTTATAAGGTACTTCATCTATATTTAAAGTACGTGAAGGATTTAGTCCATCATCCCAATATACTTGCCATGTGCAATCAAAATTTTCTTTTGCTGCACCTGTAATAAGATTCTTCCTATTAAAGTTAAGACAAGAATCATTTACTATAGTAGTATACTTACATTCACTATCATCAAATCTACCTATCTCAGAACTTGTATCATTAGTAGAATATATAACCCACTCATCTCCATATCTATGTATAGCACCAATAACAGTATAGGGTATAACACCACATGCTATATTAGCTGGCTCATTACCAACTACTCCTGTGTCACCATCTTGATCATTATTTACTAAATTACGGGCATGCCACCAACTCTGGTTATTCTCCAATGACGGAGCAATATCCTTATTCATCCCTTTTATAAAGGAATTGGTTTGAACAGAAGAAGTCTGTTGTCTAGGAGTTGATGCTCTTCTCCTTGGTGTAGATCTTTTTCTATTACTACCTGAAGGTGTTTTTTTTGGTGTTGCCATAATACTTTAATATACTTAACAAGTAGAACTACTTCCTGTACCAGCAGCTAATCCAGATGTACTAGTAATACTTGTTTGAGCATTACTTGTAAGTTTTGGAGAAGCAACAACTCTTGGTTGCCTAGGAGCGTAACTTAAAAACATGTTATAATAGTTATGATATTGTGCTCTTCTATTCATAGTAAATACTTTCCACATTTCTTGGAAGTCTGGTGTATTTACAAATGTTAATGCATTGTTTCTTGAAGCTCTAAGCCTCTGTTCAATTAAACCTAATTGTGAAGAAACATTTTCTCCTTGCCAAATCATATTTTCTAATATTCTTTGTTTTATAGCATATTCATAGTATTCATTACAATACGGATGATCTAATACAAGTAAGTCACCAGTTGAATCTTCCATAGCCCCTTGATAACTTATATATACTTTACCCGTTTGAAATGTAGTTAAAAGAAAACCATCTTTTACTTCAGCTACATCTAATGCTTGAGCTGCTAATGATGGACAAAAACATACATCATCATTTACACCAATTATTCTTAACTCAGTGTAATGTTCATAGGTTCTATACTTGTTAGGACCCACTCTCTGTATAATTTGATAACTTTCTTTTCCATCACATGTTTTAATTACACACACATCTTTACATGTAGGATCTGTACTACATGGTGCTAACTCTCCAGGAGCAGGTACATAAGGAACAGGATTATCTGTTTCAACATGTGTTCCTGATGGTAGAGTTGCATCTACTCTATAACTACCACATCTAAATGCGTAATTAATATATTTAAAATCCATAGGTAATTGACCTCTACCATGTGCAATATCTATTATTACTTGTTTTGTTCTATGTATTCTTAAGCCTAGATCATAATTAACTCTTGTTGCAACTTTAATTAATTGCTGTGGTTCAATCATTCCTTCTAGTGCATAAGTAGACATATCAATTGATACATCTTCCATCAATTGACTGAATGTTCTATATTTTGTTGATACTCCCATTATGTTCTATTTATGTTTCTTTTATTATCTGAATCTTCTGATGGAACTTTCATTGTATTCATCATAGTAGAAATTACTTGACTTTCTATTTCTGCAAACAATGCTTCAGGAATATATATTTCTTGTTCATATCTAGGTGTACAATCATTTGTATCATCACAGTCCCATTTATTTATATCTGAGTCAAAAACTCCTTCTACTTTAATTGCTTCCCATTCTATGTTAGGACTATATATGTAACCATCTAACCACCAAAAGTATTTAGTTTTATTATACTTAAATGTAGTGGTTTTGGTCATGGATGTATAAGTGCCTGGCTGTGTAGCTTGTAATTCTTGAGATCCATCTATAGAACTAATAGTTCTAATTAGTGGTCCCCAGTATCCTTCAAACATTGAAGGTAATTTTTTCTTTGTTCTTTTAATTGTGCAACCACTTTGAATACCTGCACAATGAGCCTCTACTTTATCTACATCAATAAGTTCTACATAAGGTAGTGTTTTCCAAACAGAATTAAATTTAATAAGCTTATTAGCATAGTCTTGTCTTCTCATCAAGAACTGTGCATACTTTTCAATTAAGCTATAAATATATCTGTCTGTAACAAAAGCATCTTGAACTTCAGCTTTGACCTGGCCACGGATCCTTGATACTGTTTCTCCTATTGTTGCCATACTTTTTAATTTTCAAATTCGTTATATGTTTTTAATGCCTTGCTGGTTTCTTCAGAGTTATAATCATATAAATGAGCAACCCTGTATTTATTTTTCATAACCACATATTTTGTCCACTTCTGAGGATATTTTTTTGCTACACTTCTTTTAAAATCTCTACATGCTACAAATCTCCATAACTCTCTGTTTTTAAATCTATATTTTGTAGAATAGTTAGTATAAAATATCTTTCCTATATTGCCATCAGTTTCCCAATTTTTATTTTGTAAAACCTTTCCATATTCTTTTGAGAGAGCATAATTTGTATTTACTGATTTTGATGGAGCACATGTTCCTATGAACAAATACCCTAATGAATCAGGTAATTCTACACCATCTCTATTTTCAATAACTGCTTCCCACAATCTATTATTATATAATTTTATTATCTTTTTTAATTTAACATTATCTATATCAGCATATAAAGGTTTCTTATCTTTAAATTCTTTTATAGTGTGTTCATTTAATAAGCCTAATCTTTTCTCCCTATACCTTGGAGCTTTTAAATCAGGTTTTTTAAAATTATTAATCATAATGGTTACACTTATAATTTACAAAAAAAACCCCACTAAATGAAATTTAACTGGAGTCTTTATATAGCTTGATAGGTTAATTCACAAATATTACCCATAGTAGGGTGTTGTAACTCAAGTTTCCCTGATCTTCTATTACCTACATATTTGTTATGATAATGATAGTAATCAGTATTGCCAATACTAGGTAATGTTTTATGTATAAACCCTGTAGTTTCTGCAGTAGACATATATTCTACTTTGCGTTCTGTATGGAAATGTCCTGTAAATAAAGTTCTATTAGTAGTATTTCCCCATTCTTTAGGATATTCTGTGGCATAAACTAAAGGAGTATTTTTACTTGGTTTATCACCATGCTCAAATGCATTAAAATTATTATGCCATACATGTACTTTTCTTTCTTCATAAGTTATATCCCATTCTATATCTTTACTTTCTATAGATTCAGACAATGCATGACATAAATGAAATGAAGATAATCTATCATGGTTACCAGGAATATAAACCACCACCAACTCTTTACAATAGTTCTTAATATATCCTATAGCCCAATGCATTGCATTAAATGCCTGCATATAAGCCTCTGTAGCGGTCATACAGTTCTCTAATGGAGTTCCACTAGTGGTAGTACCAGAAAATGTATCCATGTTGATTAAATCACCCCCTACAATAAAATATAGTTTTTCCATGTAATGTGAAGGTGTAGCTCTATTAACTAAATTTATTATAGTATCTTCAAAATCTTTGTCTATAGTTTGGTTACCTTCTTTCCCAAAGTGTATATCTTGTATAGACATTATACCACATACTTTTTCTCCTTCACTAGGTAGATCTACTTCATCTAATTTGTATGTTTGTGGTTTCCAATTTTTTAATAAATCTTCTAAATATTTTTCTTGATTATTTTTTATCTTTGTTACTAATGCTGAAACTCTCCAGTGATCCCCCATTTGTTTATTCCAATATGAAGACAATTTCCAAATAGCAGTATCTATTTTTAAAAGTTTAATTATTTCATCAGCACTTTTAGGTTCATGATCAAACGTTCCTGATAACTTCCCTTCTCCTTTTTCTAAATCAACTGACTCAACAAGTTGAGCACTATCAGCAGCTTTGTTAAAAAAAATACTTTTCTTTTTAGCTTTCTTTCTTTCTGCTAATATTTCTTTTTTTAATTTTATATATTGAGACTCAGATATCCCCAATCTACCAGCACTAATCTTAGGGTGTTTTTTCCACTTTAAGGAATCTATGACCCTTTGTTTTAAATAGTTTGACATAAATTGTTTTTATTGATTTGTTGTAAAAGTATCATTTTTTTTGCTATAAAACAAAAAAGGACCGGTTTAACCCAGTCCCTTCCCAACGTTTGTAGTAGAAAACCAACAAACCACCACGTGTTGTTTATTATATATTTTAGGCTGCTAATGTTGAAAATAATATCTCTATTGGTTTACACGCAGCTGAATTACCTGCATCTACAACTTTAACTTTATAAGCTGTACTAGCAAGTAGATTAGTTATTTGGAATGTATTTATTGTAGTAGCAACTGGTGAAGTATTAACCAATGTCCATGAAGCTGCTGGATTAATTTGAGTATTAATATATACATTTACTCCAGTACTAGAACTCCATATACCATCCCATATAATATCTGCACTAGACTTAGTAATTTTTTCTGCGTATACATTATAAGGATCATGTTGTAGATCACTTGACGTACATGCACCTAGTCCATTACTTAATATCATAGCAAACTTTTGAATTATTGAATCTAATCTTTCTCCTGATGTTATTACTATTTTAGCACCAGTATCTCCTATCTGAAAAGAAGTACCACAATAACTTACACATGCAGCACATTGTACATCATCACATCTTTCACTCCCTACACTACAATCAGTATAAGTACATGGATTAGTTAATGCTGTATCAGCACAGCTACATTTTTCACTACATTTTGTACAATTACATGCCATTTTTATTCTTTTATTTTATGAACAACCTGATGTTATTTCACTTTGTATTGTTGAAGGTGATTCACTTACATTCCAGTTACCACCAGTATTTGTTGCTATATCTCTCCAAGGGTATGATAAAGAAGATCCTGAACCATATGTTATATTTACTCCAGGGCCTAATACAAATACCTTAATACCTGAATTATTTGCAGTTGTTGTTAAACTAGCTAATCTAGCTACATCAGTTGCATCAAATACATCATCACTTCCACCTGGAGATGCATCTGTAATTATTATTACATACTTAGCAACACTAGCTCTAAAAGCTCCTAAGAAAGCACTAGATTCAATTACTTGACCTAACGCCATATCTGTAGGCTCTGGTGTGCCATCTCCTGTACCTAAATTAACACATGTTCCGTCTACTCCTCCATTTAATTTATTTATCTGTGATGTTGCTGTTGTTCCATTATTATCTGAGAACATTTCCCAAGCAGTAATAAACTGTCTATGTCCTGTTCCTGTATTTATAATTCTTTGAGCAGCTGGTAAATTTGTATAATCAGTACAAGTATTATATGCAGGTACTGCAGCTGTACCGTTACCTTCATCAGCAGTAACTATACCAATTCTATAATTATTTGATCCTGATGATGTATCAATTGTATTAATTAAACTAGCCATATCTGTTTTGATAGCATCAATTTCAGTACCCATACTTCCTGTATAATCTATAATAAGTGCTACATCCATACCATTTGAACATGGTGCACTTGCAGCTAATGTAGTAAATGCTACTTCAGGTGAGACTTGTGAGCCACCTTTGAAAGTTGTAGTTACTTTTATATCATAATTTGTATTTGCAGTTAAAGCTGTAAATGCATGTGATACAGTAGAACCTGGACTATTTTGTGTATACGTTTCAGCAACAACATCTGATGAATCTAAAATATCTATTTGATATACTGCTGTAGTTCCTATTAAATTAGGGAAAGTTACTGTTACCCCAGTTTGTGTTATAGAACTTGGTACAGGAACTACTATAGGTACTTTACCTGACACCGTACTTCCTTGACGTTCTTCACATGTATCTACTCCATCAGTTACACAAAAATCTATAAGAACAGACATATTGTTTGCACTATTAAATGTACTAGGAATTGTAAAGTTATATCCATTTGCATCATTTTGTAGTAAGGATACAGATTGTGTTGCTTGTAATACTACTCCGTTTGTATCTGTTATTTTAATTACACTAGATCCTGAGCAATCATTAAATCCACTTGGAATACTAGATGTTGTAAAATTAAAATTAATAGCACTAATTAACCCATTACTTCCTATAATTGAAGTTGTAGTATATCCAAATGTAATTGCATCACATCCAGAAGGACAACAGTTTGTTTGAATATTACCAACGGCTGCATATAAGTCATCAATAATTACCCAAGCATTTTGCATACTCTGTGCAAACGTACTTGGTGATGCATTCCATCCTGTTATTGCTCCATAAGCTGTAGCAGCATTCGCTCTACTAGGATCACTACTTTGTACACTTGTCTGTGCAATAGTACTGTTCATTTGAACTACCGTTCCTAAAGCAGTACTTGTAGCACAGAATGCTAACTCTAATGCACTAACTACTACAGATACATTTGTTTGTACTCCTATATTGCTAACACATGTAGGTACTATTTTAGCTTCTACTACTGCTCCTGAACATGGTAAAACACATGCTTCTAAATCAGCTATTCTTGTACCATAAGATGTAAGCGTTGTATTAATAGTATTTATACTACTTAAATTAGCACATATCTTTTGTGCTAATAATGTAGCAAATAAATCTAAACGTAATTCTGTTACTGGATTTCCACTAGCGTCATTATACTGCAAGCATGCAGGTAATGTCATTATTGGTAAGTTCTTTTGTACCTGATCACTTATAGGATCATTTGATTGACTATTATTAAGACAAATCTGAGTCACCATAGCCTGTAAAACAGGGACTAAAGTTGTTGGAGTTTGACCTTGTATATTTAAACAGGTAAGATCTAAACCTGTTAAACTTGGATTTGCACTAACACCATCCGTTATAATTTGACATACTTTAGATCCTAATTTAGAAGTTACTTCACTGATAGTGTCTCCACTACATAGATCTATACATGAGATATCTGGTCCTTGCCAGACTACACAATTTGAAGAGATGTTATCACATCCGTTTGTAGTTGCTGATGAACTTGTTGGGATCATAAATATTTATTTTTACAAAAACGTTCTGCTTTCTTGTATTAGTATACAATTATAATATACAAAAATTTTTAAAACCAAACAAGCTAATGCAGGTTTTAAAAATTTCTGAAAACATTTATGAATATATGTAGTTTACTGATTAGCTGTCTGATTGCACAACTTCTTCCTGAGGCTTTTCAGCAGGCTTAATTGCACCAGTTGCTAGGTCTACATGGACAGCTCCATATTTTTCTTCTAGTACTTTTGCATTTGATTGCCATTTCTCATTTACCTCTCCATGCTTACCTAGTAATTGCTGTTGTACTATAACAGTATTTCCTATCTGAGCTAAAATGTTTGTAACTTCTTTTTGAAGTTCTGTAAGACCCTCTAATTCTTTTTTTGTGATCTTTGTTGGTTGTTTTTTTGCCATCTTAATAAAATTTAAATTTTAACAAATATAATTATATAATTAATCCCACGCAAATTTTGTAATTACTTTTTTGCTTTGTTTAAGTTCTTTTCTAATATTATTTTTAAGAATATCTAAATACTCTCCCCTAATGTTATTTTCAATATAAGATATAACATCTTCTTTTTTAAGTTGTGTATAGGAAACAGAAGCTATAGTACTTTGTGGCAATACATCTATTGCAGCTGTTTGCTCAACTATTTTATCTTCTAGTTTACCATGTAGCTCATATACTATTCTATCTACTATATCATCATCCCCAGTCTCTAATGAAACAATTTCCCAATAATAATTAATTACTGGTACTTTAGGTTTTGCCTTAGGTGCTACCTTCTTTTTTACTACAGGAGCTTTCTTCTTGGCTACTTTTTTAACGGGTTGTTTTTTTTTACGTGGCATAAATTATTTTTTTGCTTTAAACAAATATATAAAAAATTTTATTAAGTTACAGTAGAGTCTACATTATTTATAAATCCTGCAGTAACATTTATTTTTAAATATTCTATTCTTACATACCAATTGGTAGTAGCACTATTAATAGAATTAGCTGTTCTAAATCTTAGAGGTGCATTTTTTAAACCATCCCAAGCTACATTAGGATTTTCATTAATAGAAGGTAGAGGTACAGGTCTTCCCCAATACCATTCTCCACTTCTACTACAAACTCCACCAGCAATAATTGCTATTTCATATCGTGTTGATGTTCCAGAACATACATCAGAAGGACAAAAGAAAAATGAGCATCCTGCAGAGGTACTTGAAGGCCAATTATTACCTGGACTACCAGAACCTCTATGTATAAATATATTTGTAGGCCATATAACAGTATTGGCACCCGCTGCTGGAATAATAATTTTACCAGAGGTAGTATTTGCTGAGTTCAAAGCTGATGCTGCTATTTTTACTGTAAATATTCTTTTATCTTGAACAATTTTTCCAGCATTACCAAATGCAGCACTAAACTTAGGTTGGTTTGCAGCACTAGTTATACCAAAGTAGTTACCACTAGAACCACCATAGTTACCCATCTTAACATACTTACCACCTGCAGCCCCATTACCATCTACATATAAATTTTGTTCTGTAGTATTTCCTACGTTTAATTGGTTTCTAACTCTCATGGTGCCATTTACATCAAATGCAGCACCTGGGCTCGTTGTTCTAAATCCAACTTTTCTATTAGTAGTATCTAAATATAGTGTTGAATTATTAGAAGCATCAAGACCTAATTGCATTACACTACCAGTGTCTGAAATTTCAGAATTACCTATTGCAGAAGAGCTAGTCCATTTAGGTAAGAAATTAGCAGTTCCACTTCCAGTAACTCCACTACCACCACTTCCGCTTGATGCAGCAGTTACTCTACCTTTAGCGTCTACAGTTATATTTGCATTTGTAAATGAACCTACATTTGAGTTTACTGTATTCAAAGTTAACGCAACTGATTGACTTAATAAACCATTACCAGTTACATCTCCACCTCCAAATGATTGAATCCATGCTCCAACAAAATCATATATTTGATCTCCAGTTGCTAAGCTTGCACCACCATTTGTTACAGCTGCAGTATTTGGTGTTAAAGTAACTGCAGTAGTACCAGTTTTAGTAAGTGTACTTGAGTTTCCAGTTGCAATAGATGTTACTCCTGAGCTTGTTACAAATCCGGCATCATTATTAAAACTTGAAAGATCTATATCACTAGCTGCTATTTTAAATCCAGAACCACCACTATTTACAATAGGGAAAAAGTCTGCTTGAGCAGAATTTGTTGTAGTAGAAAACTCATTTAAATCTACATTTAATGTAAATGAAGTTCCTGTGCCACCACCGGTAATTCCAGTTGCAGTACTAATTGTTATCCCTGTTATAAAACTTGAATCATTATTAAATTTAGATAATCCTATATCACTTAATAAAGCTCTATATGCATTATTACTTTGGTTAAATAATATTGAAGAAGTGTTTCCTATAGTTCCTGAAGATGCAGCTAATACTAAATTATCACTTCCTGCATAATCTATTGCTAAAGTTCCAGTACTAGTAATAGTTCCTCCAGTTAAACCAGCTCCAGATCCTACAGAAGTAACTCCAGAACTTGTAGCATACCTACCATCTAGATCTACTGTTAAATCAGAAAGACCGGATCTACCAACTGTTAATATACCATTACCAGTATTCCATGATAAACTATCAACATAGTTATTACTACCAGTTGTATCTGACCAAGGTACATTTACTACTAATTGATCACTTGAATTTTTTTGTATACCATATGTTCTACCAGATGTGGTTGTTACACTATTTCCTGGAGTTGTTTGAGTAGTATTAGAAAATAATTTACCAAGACCTAATGTACCTGTTGTCATCATACTATATGTAGTATTAGTAGCAGCAATTGTTATAGCTCCCGTACCACTTGAAACACTAATGTTTGATCCAGCTGAAACACTTAAAACCCCTGTATTAGTAACAGTTACTGTTTTACCACTCTCTGCAGTGGTTATTCCTGAACCACCTGCAATATCAACAGTATCACCATTACTAACAGATGTGTTACCTGAGTCACCTTGTATTATCCAACTTGACATTGTACCACTTCCAGTACCTGCTCCTATGTCACTTCTAACTTGTGCTCCTGTTCTGTATTTAAGAACACCACTATCACTTACTAAAAATTTATCAGTATCAGATGATGCGTTTGCTATAGAAGTTACTGTTAAAGTATCATCAACTGTTGCAGCACCGTTTAAATAAGTAGTGCCGTCATTGTAGAAATCATAACTACCATGAACGGCTGTACTCTTTACAGCAAACTTACCTTGAACATTACCTGAAATCATATCTGTATTACCAGATTCATCAAGAGTAAATAAAGACCCAGAACTTCCTGTTCCATGATTACCAATACTAAATGTAGAATTGCTATCATTATTGTTACTATCAATATTTACTCTTACACTTGAATAAGAGTTTATTGTTATATCATCAGTGTATGTACCATTTAAAGTAGATGTTATTGAGTGTTGTATGTCAGTTCCATAAGAATCACTATCCCATGTAAAGAATATACCACCCATTCTGTATATTCTACTAAAATCAGCATTAACGTTTTTACCATATATATCTCCACCTACATGAAGATGACGGTTAAAATAAGCATCACCTGCTTCAGACATATCTAATTGAAGAGCATTGAATTCTGTTCCATTATCAACACCTCTCAAGAACATGTCTGCGTTATTTATTCTTGATCTAATTTGGAAGTTACTGCTGGTGCTAAATGTACCAAATATAGTACCATCATCACTTAAAATAATATCACTTCCTCCTGCATCTATAGTTATATCAGCTGCAGCATCTAAAAGTATTGTACCTGATGATTCTACTTCAGCAGTATTTACTTTACCACTTGCTTCTAAGTTTGTTGTATATATTGTATCACCATCTACATAAAAGTCTCCATCGGAATCAATAGCAGTGGTACCATTCCAAATAGCCAATCTATTGTTAACTCCGGTACCTGTTACATTACCAACTTGGGTATTATCTATTTTCTGCCAAGCATCTGTTGCTAAATCAGAAAATACTGCCCAATCTCCTACGGCCCAATCTGTTATGCCATCTAGGTTAGTTGATCCTGCAGTTCCCACAATATAATAATATCCTGGTGTACCTGATCCACTTGATAATGTTGGTGAGTTTGTACTTGCATTCCATGTTCCCTGGAATGATAAAACTCCTGTTACAGCTGTATTAATAGCTGTTTGTATTTGTGCTCCTGTTGCTAAGTTTGATGAACTGCTACTTACAGCACCTGTATTAGGTGTTAATGTTATAGATGTAGTACCACTTTTACTTAATGTATTAGTATTACCACTATTTACTGCTGTTACTGTACCTTGGTTATTACTAAATGGTAAATCAGTTATTGCAAAACTTCTTGTTTCTCCACTACCTGAAGAGTCTTGACCAACTAGTATTAAATCATCTGCATCTGGATTTCCTGATCCACCTGGTGCATCTGCTACTAATCCACTACTACCATAATCTACACTTATAGTACCAGATCCCGTTATTGTACCACCAGTTAATCCTGAGCCAGTAGCAACACTTGTTACTGTACCTGATGGATGTGCATCTACATAAGCTTTATTTGCAGCATCAGTGCTTGCACTAACAGTATCAACACCTTGTATACGTCCTGTTCCAACCAATGTTATATCTCCTCCACTTACAGTGATATCCCCTGCAAAAGTTGCGTTACCAGAAGTATCTATTATTATTTCATCTGCACCAGAACCATTATAATTAAATCTTAATGAATTATCAGAATAATGATATTGTTTCCAGTGATTTGTAGTTCCATAATATAATCCTAATTCTCCACCATAACTTTGGTTAATTAATTTAACTGGGTTTGTAGTGCCAACTTGTAGAGTACCAGTCAGTGTACCGCCAGTTAGTTCAAGATATCTTCCATCTAAATCAACAGTAAGATCTGATAATCCATTTCTTCCTAATGTTAAAATACCAGTACCAGTAGCAAAAGAAACTGAATCTACATAGTTATTAGTTGCTGCAGAAACATCTTCCCATGCAACACCTGAGCCTGTAGATGTCATTACTTGTCCATCAGATCCATATGATCCATTAATTTGATAATTATTAGCATTTACAAATCCCATTACTCTTAGATTCTGGGTAAATGTTGTAGGTGCACCCATAGTAACAGTTTCACCTGAGGTAGCTGCTTGTATAAATAGAGACCCGCTATACTTATAAAAAGATGCATAAGAAGTGCCACTATCTTTTAGAGTAATACTTCCAGCTATATCTTCTCCCACATTTAAAGGACCTCTAAATAAAGCTCTACCATTATCTGACATATCTAAAGTCAATGCAGTTACAGAACTTCCATTATCATTCCCACTAAAAATAATGTCTTTGTCTTGTATTGGATTGTTTATGTATAAATTATCTCCTGATTTAAATACTTTTCCAAAAGTAGTTCCACTTCCTAAAAAGTGTATTTCTGAATTTCCTGAATCAAAATTAACTTGACCATTATCTGCTACTTGTACAAAACCACTAAAATCATCATTTCCTACTTTAAGACCTGCACTTGTTCTTGCTTGTACATTATTAACATAAGTAGTTCCACCTACTGTTAAATCTTTTGTTCCACTTATTGTAACATTTCCTGCAAAAGTATTAGCACCTGTTCCTGTTTGTGTAAGTTTACCACCAAAATCAATATCATCTCTAAATGTAGCAGATCCACCATTTGACATATCTAAGGTTAAAGCAGTTATGGTACTGCCACCATCATTTCCTTTAAATAAAATGTCTTTATCTTGTATTGATGAAAACATTGCTAAATCATCAGAATCATCTTTAAATTTAGCATATTCAACTCCATTAACTTTTAATCTTATGTCATTTCCACCTGCATCTATACTTATATCGCTTCCTGAATCTAAAATTAAATCATCAACTGCTGCTATTGTTAGAGTACCTGCACCTGTTTCTGTTAAGGTTGCAGCATTAGAGCCATCTCCTGATATTGATAATGATCCTGCTGTTAAACTTACACTGCCTCCAACAGTTAAATTAGTTCCATCAAAAGTTAAATCAGCATCCCCTTCAATTGTAGTAGCATTAGTCCATATAGCAACTTGGTTGTTAGCTGGTGTTCCTGTATTAGAAACATTACCACTTCCAGTTCCAGCACCTATATAAGATCGTACTTCAGCTCCTGTAGCAAAAGATACTATGCCACTATTAGACATTAAAAACTTATCTGTATCAGAACCAACTGAAGGAATACTAGTAATTGTAGTTTGTCCTTTTAAACCTGTAGTACCTTCTACTTGTAAATTATAATCCGCTACTGTAAATTCAGAATCTGGATTTATTATTAATGTACCTGTTGCAGAGTTATTAGACCCTCTTGAGCCCATAGTTACTGGGTGAATAAATGCACCAGAACCATTTCCTTTATTAGTAGCAAAAGTCATTACTGATTGATTAGCACTCCCATCAATCAGTCTAGAATAAATAGCATTGTAAGTAAAAGGAGTTGCAGAACTAGGAACCATCCCGTTCTTACTTTTAAATTCAATAACTCCAAAAGTATCTTCATCAGATACTGCAGTATTTCTATAGAGGACTAAATCAGGAGCACTAGCGGATGAACTATCTGTAGAAGTAAGGACTACATTATCTGTAGTCCCACTAGTATTTATGGTCACATTTCCATATATCTCCTGACCGTCTAAGAATTTTATTTTTGCCATCTAATTACAGTTTAAATCCAAAAGTACAAAATTTTTAGCGTATTATAAAATACACTCAATTATACTTAAGATACTTTGCTTATTAATACTCTAAGTGTATTAGCAGTCTGACTAGAACTGAAATTCAATGTTACTGTACCACTACTTGCTGTTGTTCTTTGTACATCACAAAATACTGTATTTCCTGATGATATTTCAAATACTTGAACAATAACATCTGTTCCTAATCCATGAATAACACTCATTGTACTTGCTGCGGTAGATGGTCCAGTTGCTGTAGCACCGTTATTACCATGAATAACTGAAGCTAAGTTTGTTACAGTTACTGCTTTATTTACATCACCTGAAGTATCATATATTAATAATTCATCTGCTTCATCTGGTGCGGCACCTAAATTAGTAGTACCTTTAATATCAATACCTACTTTTACATCTGCTGATTCACTTCCTGATCCACTAATTATAGCACCTATTTCATCATTACTAGTTGATGCTTGTACTGTAGCAACATAGTTTCCAGTTGTTTCTGTACCTAAAATAATACCATTATTTTTTACAGTTACTTGACCTGCTGCACTTACAGCAAAGTTATCTGAACTAAATGATGCTATACCTGGAGTTGTAGTTGAAGCTAAATCAATGTTACTCTGAACAGTTGTCCAATCAGATAATGCAGTTGGTGAATCACTATTAGCAATTAAGAAATCACCCGCTCTTACTTGTTCTGTAAAGAATGAACCATCATTTGTAACTACATATGACCAACCTTTCTTAATACTTGCACTTGGTGAAGAATCAAGATCAGGTGTGTTAGTTGCTGCATTATATCCTCCTTGGAATATTAATACACCTGAACCAGCTAATTGAGTGTCTACATAGTTCTTAGATGCAGCATCTGTTGTACTTACTGGAGTTAATGGAATACTAATATTTTCTGCAAATGTGGCTGATAATGGATTAGCAGCACCATTGTCACCATTAACATCTAAATATCCAGAGAATTTTACATGCTCATCACCATTTGTGGTAACTATTTCTAATATACCTGCACTACCTGTAGAATCAAATGATAATGCAGAAGTATTGTTATCTATAAGATCAATATCTGTTGCTGAATTTGTTAAATTAATATCACCACCATTAACAGTTAAATCACCTGTAATTGTTACATCATCTGGTAAACCAATTACTATATTACCATTGTTACCTGTAACTTCTGTAATTTGTATTTCATTAGAAGTACCTTGGAAAGTTACTGTACTATCAGTTCCAGAACTAGCATCAAGTGTTATTACAGCTGTATTTGCACCGCCTGCAGATACCGGTAGTGTATATGTTATTACACTAGAAGAAGTAATAAATCCTGCATCATTATTAAATATACTTAATCCTATTTCTCCTGCTGCTTTTCTCTTTCCTTGATCTTTTCCTGTTTCTGATACGTCTAATACAAAGAATTCATCTGTTGTAACCATTCCACCAGTCATATCTACTAATTCACTAGCATCAACATCTAATGTGATATTAGCTGCTCCTGTAGGGTTAGCAACTGAACTGTCTATCAAATATCCATCTGTTACAGCAACTGAAGTTACTGTACCACCTGAAGTAGGTAGCTGTGAAATATTTACATAATATGCATTATCATCACTTGCATCACTAACCATTACTTTATCTGAAGTAGTTAAAGTACCTAAACCAGTACCATCTGCTGCTGATAAAACTACGTTATCAGATCCAACATAATCTACTCCTACTGCATCTGCTGTTACAGAAATACCACTTCCTACTCCAACATTTAATGTTGGGATTGGTCCACTTAAGCTAGTTCCTGTAAGACCATTACCAGCTACTATTGCAGTAATATCTCCACCTGCTGACATTAAATCAGATACTGTAATATATTTATTTTGTGGTGTAGATCCATCAAAGATTAATAATCTATCTGTATCGTCAGGTGTTCCAGAAAGTTGTGTTTGACCTTGTATATCAAGACCAATTACTGGAATAGGACCTGAACCAGATGCTACACTAATACCTTTTAAAACATTTGAAGTAGATGCTGTTACTGCTGTAATATCCCCGTCAGTACCATCAATAGTAAAAGCTGTAGCACTTGTTCTAGTTACAGTTACACCACCACTTCCTGTAATTGTTACAGGATCAACAGAACCATCATTTCCTGTTAAGGTAAGAATAGGATTACTGTTTGATCCACTATTTTGTTCAACAGTTAAATCATAGGTTGTATCCCCATCAGTACCTGTATCAATATCCACCCAACCTGTGTTATCTCTTAACCTTAATTTATTTGTAGATGTGTCATAGTATAATTGACCAACACCATAAACTGTAGGGGCGGTAGCTACAGGTTGTACTAGGAAGTTTTGTAACTGACTTCCTACAAGGTTAATTGAATTTAAAAATTTAATTGCTGCCATTTTATTTTATTTTTATTTTTTTATTTTAATTTAAATATGCACATCCGGAGAACGCTGCTGCAAATGTTATCCTTAATACATTTGAATTAGTATAGTCCACGTCTCCAATTACTACACTATTACCACTATCTACTACTGTTACTGAAGGGAATTTACCCAAATTATGAGTAATAGTCCAAACAGAAAGCGGAGCATCTTGACAAGATACGTATGTGCCTGTATCTGCTAATATCTCTGCTAAATCTAATATAGTACAAACATTGGTTGGAGTAGCTGGACAAGAAGTACTAGCTTTAGTATTCACTGTTGCTAGTGGTTCTACAAATGTTCCAGATATTCCAGTAGCTACTACCACTTTATTAGTAGCAGCATTTTGCCAATCACACAATTCTTTGTTTACCGTAGCATTAACAAAATCTGTGTAGCAACATGAATCAATACCAAACTTAATTCTTTTGAAATTGGCATATGCCTGATTTGCAAAATTGCGTTCAGTTTTAATCCTTTTTAATTTTGATAATTCTTTTTCTTGTGCAGAATTATCAGAAGCTACTACTGTTGATGTCGCCATGCTATTACTTATTTCTTAAGTCTTGTATCTGTTGTTTGGCTAACTCTAGAGCCAGATCCCGTGAAGTATCTGTGGATGATGAAGCTTTTTGGTTAGCAGCACATGCTTTGCAAATAACTTTACCTCCCTCTATATAAACCTTTTGACAGCCACAAGTAAAAACTTTATTACATTGTGCACAATTGCTCATTTTTGTTGGTTTAATATATTATACTAAATTATATTTACTACTTGACCCACAGTCACCTGAAGGACAAGAAATTTTATCCAATCTACTTTTTGCATATTTATATAATTGCATTCCCTGTGCAGATGATTGACAATATTCTACATTAGAAATTGCTGCATCTATCATAGTTCTGATATAATATAATTCAGAAAGCAGAGCTTGTTTAGTTGAGTCTGGCTGGCACGCTTGTACATCTAAATCACATAAAACATTATAATATGTTGTAAGTAATTTAGTTACTCTTAAATGATTATACTCTACATATACTTTAGAGTTTGGTGATACACTATATTTTATAATGTATATTCCATCAGGTATCTCAGCTTGTATTGTTCCACAATCCTTTTTTTGTAACGCAAGCGTACATGCTGTTAAACACATATCAAAAGATTTATCAACTTTTATTAACACAGGAACACTATATCCTGGTAATGTGATTAATAATTCTTCACAATCTACTGCTAAATTTTTTGAATATTGACTTGTATCTTTGATACATAGTAAATCACAATTGCTAACGGTTGGTATTTCTAAACTTAATATATGTTTATCTGCCATTTCTTATTACTTTAGTACACTATATAGATAATATACAAAAAAAACAAGAATATATAAAATAAAAAGAGCAGGAGTTTTTTGAACCCCTGCTCTTAATATCTGTAAGAAATGTAATATTCTACCAGTAAGTATTACTAGTTTGGAATGTTACTTTGTTTCCGTTATCACCAGCCCAAGCTGCTAAAGCTTCAAAAAGATCATCTAATTGACCTTGTGCAGCAGCATCTGAACATTTCACATACATTTTATAAACATATTGATCATTGTCAAATACTCCAGTTGGGTTATTAAATCTAGGTACAGAATGCTTGATATAATAAGCTCTATAAGTTACCGTTCTATCAACAGCAGCAAGTAATTCATCAGATAATTCAATTTCTCTGATTCTTGCACTGTCTGCATTACCTTGATTGTAAGGGCTTTGTCTGTATCTTTCAGACATAATTAGATCTCTAATTACTTCCTCACCTTGTGTTTGTTGCATAGATCCAGGTGTATCTGCAGCAACACCACAGTCATTACATGGGTCACCAGTTTCATTTAAAGCTGATAGTTCAATCTGTACAGGCTCAGCATTCCAGTGATCTCTAGTATCAAAAGAACAGTTACCAAATACAGTATCTACATAAGCACCTTTAACGCTTAATTTAGCAGAAACTTTGCTTGATCCATTTGGATCAGTTGATGGAGTGTATGCACCAGCTCCTTCTCCTTTAGCCTCAGCTACAGTAAAAGAAGATTGTACTACTTGACCACTTGCATCTGTTACAGATACAACAATTGCATCTTCATTAACAGCATCAACTAAGATTTGAGCATCTCCACCTCCACCAGCAACTGTAAGAACATCAGCAGCAGCATAACCTGAGCCAATATTAGCAATAGAGAAAGTACCAATAGCACCTGCTCCAGAAACAGTTAAGATGTTAATTTTGAAACCAGATCCGCCACCACCAGTAACACCAATATCATCTGCAACAGCATAGCCAGTTCCAGCAGCTGAAAGCGTAGTTGCTCCAACTTGACCAGATACTCCACCTTCTGCTACAAAAGGTTTGATTAATGGATCTTTAAGAGCCATGTCAGCCATATTACCTAAAATAAGGGCTGGGTCAATATACTCTTGTCCATCTACACAACATACATTTGCTGAGTCAGCAATTGCATATGCATGGTGATTTAAAAATCTTAAAGCAGGAGATCCCTTTACGTCTACTCTCATAAATTGAGTTTTACCACAAGGTGCACAGTCAGAAGCTAATGATAAGCTAGCTGTAGCATTTGCAGCAGTAAGACAGTTTGTTCTCCATAATTCAGTAATATACTTAGGATTTATACCCTTAGATTTTACTGACTCTTTGTAACCGCCATGTCCAGGATTGTTTCCAATAGTATCTTTAGTATAAAAAGAACCTTGTACTACATAAGCCAAAGGCCCTGTAATTGCAGGAACACCAGCACCACCAGGTAGTGCTACAGATTCCCAATCTGATCCATCAACTAAAGCTACTTGACCAGCAGTTAACGCACTTGTTGCCGTATTAGCAGTCGCTAGAGTGCTATTGGCAATAAACGTTTTGTTAAACGCATGATTAAAATAAGCCATAATTTAAAAATTTGTGAGAGGACCATTACCCTCTCTGGTTATAAAAAATTGATTTAACCAGTTTACTCTGTCCGTAACTTACTTGTTACTATAATAATATACGTATTTTCTATGAGAAAACAATATATTAATTATTTCTTTCTGCAGCTTGAATATCTCTTTGTTGTTGATATATATTCTCTATATCTCCAGCAATAATTGCAGCTGCATCATCTAACATAACTTCTACCAAATCATCTTTAAATTCACAATTTACATTAACTGTGCTAGTCTCACCTGTATAAGGATCAACACAATCAGGTACTTGTATGTTAATTGGTTTTCTATAGTAAGTTAATACTGGTTCAACAATATTAAAATCACTACTTCTATATATTCTTATTGTATTATTCAACATAGTACAAAAAGTTTCACCCCATTCAAAGTTAGGATTCTTTAAAGGATCTCTTAATAAAAGAGGTACATTAGCTTCTTCAGCTAAATACACAGTCATACTCTGAGGTTTACAACAATCAGTTTGTGCTTGTGTTGTAACTCTTTTATATTCAAGATACTCTCCTACTGGAAAATTATTACTTTCAAAATAGGTATTTGTTTCTGTACCTGTTAATGAAAGCTCTATAAGTAAAGGTTGTAAATCATCTATTCTTCTTTTAGATAATTCATCCCCTTCTTTATACATGTTACCTCCATGTAGATTTCTTCTGCACCATTCTATTTGTGCCTTATTAAATGCCTCAATAAACTGCCAGCACTGAATGTTATCAAAATCATTACTATCTAATTTATTTAAACGCTGTTTAAGCTTTATAAATAATGTGCTGTTTTCCATGTTTTATGAGTTCCAATAAGGTTCAACTTTTTCTATCAATGATAAAAGAGTTTCTTCATTTTCAGGGTTTTTCAAAAAGTCTAAACACTCTGAAGGTCTTTTACCTAATCTAATTTGACTATCTAATGGTTCAATCCAACCTCCTGCTTTTGTTGTTAAGAATCTATAATATAGACCATCTTTAATTAATGCTCTAATTTTTAGTTCTTCCATATCTAACTGAGCAACAGATAAAAACTGACTAGCAGCTCTTTTTTTATTACTCTCTGAGCCATTCCCATTAATGTAGTCATCCATATTTTCATATAGTACATCATTTGGTGTACTCTTAATATATTGTACACTATCTGCATCAACAACTTTTGCTACATATAATAACTTAGTTGTATTACCATCAAATAACTTTTGTAACTCTACTAATGCTTTATTTCTTAGTTTAGTTAACTCAGTTCTAGTAGTTAAAGTTTCTTGAATAGTATCTAGGTAAAATTTATACTTACCTGGATTTTGTTTAGCTTCTCTCAAGGACTTAGCTACTATTGAAAATCCTCCTGCTTGAATTGCCATTAATCTTATCTTATCATAAGGATCAATAGCTGGGTCTAAAAAGACAGGATCATTTCCACATTTTATTTCTATCTTATCCCAAAACTTAGAATTATCTGGTTTTAAAACAGTTAGTTTATTCCAAAATTCTTTGTCTTCAGGATCTATTACATTAGCAGCTAATTCAGCTTCTAACTCAGAGACTATCCCTCTAATCTCTTTGATTTTACTTTTCTTCTTTTTTGGATCTAATGATTTTACTTCTGGAGCAAATTCATTTAATCCTGTTACATATCTTTTCACACCGTTTATCTCTAAACAAGCTAAACTTTCTTGATGCCATACGCCATCATGTAGTGCTAATCCATACTGTTCTAATCCCATATTTTCTTTATTAGGATCAAAGAAAGGACGGATAGCAATAGTGCTACTCTTTTTTTGTTGTTGATATTTTTCAACAATAGTGTAATCTTCCATAATTTGGTTTTTAAAATTTAATAATTATTTACAAGTCAAAAGTACAGAATTCTGTACAATCTATTATTAATATTTCTAAAGCAAGTTTTTACACTTGCTAAAGTTTTTTGACTTTTACAATACAACTTTTAAGTCACCTGCGTTATGATATATGTCACCTTTAGATAATCCAGCAGCTTTTGCTGCAGTATCATTTGCATAATTCTTAGGTATCACATCTAAACCAAATGCTTTAGAAGAAAGTATTTTTGAAACACTTGAGTTTGAAAACTCATATGTTTTGTTTGCCTTCTTAATGTCTAGTGCCATAATTTCTAATTTTTAAAGGGTTAAATTAAAAAGGGAGGAGGTTAATCCTCCCTCTTAATTATAATTATTCTTAGAATGATCCTCCCGTAATTGGGTTTCTCATTACAATTTTAAGAACTTTAGTCGGATCTTTAACCCATACAGCTGGCATTGTCTGAGTCATATATACTCTATATCCATTGAACTGTCCAGTAGAAGCAAATCCTTGAGTTCTTCCCATGTAGTCCATAGTACCATTTTGGTAGAACCACTTAAGTTGATTATCCCAAGAAAGTTTTAACAAGTGAATGTTATCATTTCCTTCATCAGTTACGTCAAAGATGATAAAACTAAATGAACTTAAAGGTCTTCCATCAATTAATGGATTCTCAATATCATTAGTATTTAGATTATCAAATGCTGGATTTAGTACAAACTTAACATTAGCTAAGAAAGGAATAGTAAAGCTTGTGTAAGCAAAACCATAATCTAAGTCCATTCCTGAACCAGATACTGCTCCAATCTCAGAAGCATTTTGTACTAGACCTGAACCATAAACTTCATCAGCAATTGCTTTGTTGATAAGTTGCATACCACCAATACCTGTTTGTACAACAAGTGATCTTTGTGGGTCTGGCCCTTTAAATTCTACTTTACCTTGATAGAAGTTGTAAAGTTCAGATTTAAACATGTCAAGTGTAAATGATGACTTGTTATAAACTCTCTTAAATGAGTTATCTAACTGTGACCATAAACCTACAGATAATCTAATATCATCCGGTCCATCTTGTTTAATTCTACCACCTTTACCCCACATTAGGTAAGTTTC